>JAESGD010000080.1_pt1 | contig 89662 bp, 81 predicted proteins | sample 9269581 | NCBI WGS metagenome assembly JAESGD01 (sample SAMN14515903, study PRJNA621661) | algae metagenome | isolation source: Cyanomargarita calcarea GSE-NOS-MK-12-04C and co-occurring heterotrophs from... | place: USA: Grand Staircase Escalante National Monument, Utah | collected 2007-12-30 | reverse complement strand
GCGCTTGGGTACGCTTACAAACTTCAACAAGTAAGGCCTCGGGCGCTCCAGTTTATACATCCAAACGTATAGACTTGTCGATATATAAACATTCTTGTCTATATCTTTGTCAACTTAGGATTGCTCAATTTTTGACTGTCGGTCAATCGCGATCGCATAAAAAAAGGGCAGGTTTAAAACCCACCCCTAAAAGAAATAAAGTAAAAATTAACCTTACTTAATCTTTGGTGCATTCATCGACACAGCTGGGACATCTTTATGCTGCGCCAAAGTCGGCACAGAATCACGCAATCTTGCTGTTAATTGCACGGTCGTAGAATCATACACTTGAGTCAAAAGTTTTGGATACAAACCAATGCCAATAATTGGTATCAACAAACAAGCGATGATAAAGACTTCGCGGGGTTCAGCATCAATTAATTTTTGGTGAGAAACTAATTCCTCGTTTTCTTCACCGTAGAAAATTTCTCGTAGCATGGATAGCAAATAAATTGGAGTTAAAATAACGCCAACTGCCATCAAGAACACTACAATAATTTTAAATGTGGGACTGTAGGCATCGCTAGAAGAAAATCCTACAAATATCATCAATTCTGCGACGAAACCGCTCATTCCTGGGAGTGCCAAGGAAGCCATTGAACAGGTAGTAAACATGGCGAAGATTTTACCCATCCTCTTGCCAACACCGCCCATTTCATCCAGCATTAAGGTGTGTGTCCGGTCGTAAGTTGCACCCACCAAAAAGAACAAACTGGCCCCAATTAAACCGTGGGAAACCATTTGCAACACTGCCCCATTCAAACCCAACTCAGTGAAGGAGGCAATCCCAATGAGGACAAATCCCATGTGCGAAATTGAAGAGTAGGCGATTTTCCGCTTCAGGTTGCGTTGGGCAAAAGATGTCAATGCGGCGTAGATAATATTTACTACCCCCAATATCACCAACGCTGGCGCAAAGTAAGCGTGAGCATCGGGTAGCATTTGGGCATTCATCCGAATTAAGGCGTAACCGCCCATTTTCAACAGAATACCAGCCAGTAACATATGTACGGGAGCTGTCGCTTCACCGTGGGCATCTGGTAGCCAGGTATGCAAGGGAATGATGGGCAACTTGACAGCGTAGGCAATCAAAAACCCTGCATATAGTAATAGTTCAAGATTGAAGGGGAAATTTTTTGCAGCGATCGCCTGCATATCAAATGTGACTGTACCGCCGTAAAATCCCATTGTCAGCCCACACAGCAAAATAAACAGCGAACCGCCTGCTGTGTATAAAATAAATTTAGTTGCTGCGTATTGACGCTTTTTACCACCCCAAATTGACAGCAAAAAGTATATGGGGACTAATTCTAGTTCCCACACCAGGAAGAAAAGTAGCATATCCTGGACTGCGAACACGGCAATTTGACCGCCGTACATGACAAGTATCAAAAAGTAAAACAGTTTTGACTTGAAGGTTACAGGCCAAGCAGCCAAAATCGCGAGAGTGGTAATGAATCCAGTCAAAATAATTAGGGGCATGGACAAACCATCCGCCCCTACTGACCAATTCAAATCGATTTGTGGTAACCAGGAATAACTCTCCACCAGTTGGAGATCGGGGTTGGAGAAGTCGTACTGGGTGTAGAAAGCGTAAACAATCAACGCAAAATCTATCAGCCCAACGATAAGGGAGTACCAACGGACGGTTTTGCCTTCCTTATCTGGGATGAACGGCAGCAGCAGCGATGCCGCGATCGGAAAAAGGATTATTGTGGTCAGCCAGGGAAAATGAGCTGTATTCATCGAAGTCCTCAGTTCTCTTTAAATGAAGTTCGGCTGTCAGCTACTAGCTATTAAGTAGCAGTTTTTTAGGGATGGAGGCTCCTTTCTCAGGTTGATTTAACAAAAAAATGAAGGCAGATAAATACACCCATCCACCTCTATCCTTAGACAAGACTGCAAAAGTCTTTTTCATCTGCGTCGAGGGTGCGGTTAATTATTTATTTTTGGGCTTCTGTTGCAAGAACTCTCTTGTACTACATGGGAATATAGATGTAGAGACGTAATATGTTACGTCTCTACTCTGGTACGCTAGGTTACACCAAAGACAATTACCAAGCCTAAGACCGCTCCAAACACTATCAAGGCATAGAATTGGGCGCGTCCGCTTTCTACGTATTTCAGAGCTTCGCCGCTGACCAGGGTAAAGAAACCTGTGAGGTTAACTGCACCATCGACAACGCGAAAGTCCACTTCCAGGACTTGTCTGGCAATCCGACGCAAGCCGAGGACAAAGACGCGATGATAAATGTCATCAAAGTACCACTTGTTGAGAGATAGCTCGTAAAGTGGTTTGATTTTGTTGGCGATCGCGGCTGGGTCGATTTTGCGCCATAAGTACATGAAGGAAGCCAAGGTAATCCCAATCAAGGAAATACCCACACTCGCACCCGCCAGGACATAAAACTCGTCGGGGTTGAATTGGGCACCTTTTTCTAGGACTTCGGCGAGGGTTTCGCTAGGTGAGTGAATAAACTCCTCGAAGTAGTTAGCAAAAGGAGTACCTACCAAACCAATCAACATCGAAGGAATCGCCAACAACGCCAAGGGTAAGGTCATCGTCCAGGGTGACTCGTGAGGAGTATCGCTGTGATGTCCGTGGGAGTCGTTGTGGTGGTCGCCTGTAGCAGCTAATTCTCCTTGTTTCATTGCTCCAGGACCAAAATTAGGCGCTAGTGCTTGTGACTCTAGGAGAATAGTTGCTGTTGACTTCAGTTTTTGGATGATTTTCTTATCTGTACCCCGGAATTTGCCTTCAAATGTGGAGAAGTACATCCGGAACATATAGAAAGCGGTGATACCAGCAGTCAAGTAACCTACAAACCAAAGAAGTGGGTTAGCTGCAAATGCCGCACCAAGAATTTCATCTTTTGACCAGAACCCAGCAAAGGGGGGAATACCGGAAATTGCCACGCAACCAATAAAGAAGGTAATGCTAGTAACGGGCATATATTTCCGCAGTCCACCCATTAACCGCATATCCTGTGCCAATGCGGGGTCATGACCGACAACCCCTTCCATCCCGTGAATCACGGAACCGGAACCGAGGAACAACATTGCCTTAAAGTAGGCGTGGGTCATGAGGTGGAATAGTCCAGCACTATAAGCCCCTACTCCCATCGCCATCACCATGTAACCGAGTTGGGAAATGGTGGAGTAAGCCAAACCTTTTTTGATGTCGTTTTGAGTAATCGCAATTGTTGCACCCAAAAACGCTGTAAATGCTCCAGTGCAGGCAATTACGTTCATTGCCGCTGGGATATGTTCAAACAGTGGATACATCCGAGCAATCAGGAAAACACCCGCCGCTACCATCGTCGCCGCGTGAATTAAGGCGCTGATGGGGGTGGGACCTTCCATTGCGTCTGGTAGCCAGACGTGAAGGGGGAATTGTGCCGATTTCGCAACTGGGCCGAGGAAAACCAAAATCGCAAACAGGACAGCCAGACCATTGCTTATAGAACCGTTTTGCACCAGTTCCGCGAGGCGCGAGCCCATAATCTGAAAGTCAAAGCTGCCTGTTGCCCAGAATAAGCCGAGAATTCCCAACAACAAACCAAAGTCACCCACGCGGTTGACCACAAACGCTTTTTGACAAGCATCTGCTGCTGACTTGCGATCGTACCAAAAGCCGACCAGCAAGTAGGAACACATCCCGACCAGTTCCCAGAAGATATAAATCTGTACTAGGTTCGGACTGACTACCAAACCCAGCATGGAAGAGCCAAACAAGCTCAGATATGCATAAAACCGGGCATATCCTGGGTCGTGAGCCATGTAGCCATCGGTATATATCATGACTAACAAGGCTACAGTCGTCACAATCACCAACATTAGGGCTGTCAGGTGGTCAACAGTGTACCCCATGTTGAGGTGAAAGCTGCCTGCAGATGCCCATTCTATGTTGTAGGTATAGGTTGGGTGCCCTTGAATTTGACTCCACAACAAGGCAATAGATAGTCCCATTGCCACTCCCATTAGGGAGATAATCAACACTGCATTCAACTGCCGCAGGCGATTAGTCACCTGATTAAAAGATATTAATCCTAGACCGACCAGCGTTGCTCCTAGAAGAGGAAAAACTGGAATCAGCCAGGCATACTGATAGATTACTTCCATCACTGACGCCTACTTTTTGAATTCTTGACGAACTTGTCGGAACTGTTAATAATTGTGACACACACCTTCTAGCATAAAATACCCCACCCGACGGTAGTTGGGTGGGGTTATTAACCTGAGCTTTAGATTTGATGACATTTGTGCCGTTTTAATAGTCCACAACTTCAGCAATAAACATTCCCTTTGGACTATTGACTTTTAAGAGTTGTTAGTTTATCTCTCCGGCAGCAGGGGCTTTAATACCCCCACAAGAAACAGGTCGCCCGTTTTGAGTTAGCGTCAGCGTCCCAATCCACAGGTCGAAACCTCCTCCTTCTTCCTTCTTCAAGTGCCTAAGACTGTTTGCCTTTTCTAACTATTCCCGCTGAACAGCAACCAAATCAGATGTTTTCGGAATGTTATAAGTTTTTGACTCTTTGGTGTGATTTAACTTAATTTCTTCTAGTGCCAGACGTAAATCATCTCTGCTGCGAAAACAGTCCAGGCGCTTTTGGACAACGCCATTGTCTACCAATATTAAAGTCGGCAGTGACTTGAGTCGATAAGTGTTAGAAAGTCTAAAATTATCATCGGCGTTTATTCCAACTAACTTAATTTTCTCTTTGCAAGTAGCTTCAAATTGCAATAACAGCGGATGTACTATCCGACACAAACCGCACCAAGGCGCTTCAAAATATACCAAAACAGGAATTGGAGATTCTAAAACTTCTTGAGTAAATGTCCGCTCACTTACCGACAACACCATGACGCCTCTAAAGAATATAAGGATTTGATATCAAACGAGCGATCGGCAGGAGGAAGTGGGAGCTTATAAACTGCCATTTTCCTAACCTGGGACACAAACAACAAAGTATATGGACATAATTAAACCTTTATATACTCAACTGGTTTCAAGCTGTCTGAAAAAATTCTGAGATTCCGCACGAATCGGCATAGGAATTGGAGCTACGCCAACAAGGCAAACCCCAGACTTTCAAACTTTTTGCTTTCACAAGGGTTTAGTTAAGCAAAACATTAACACTTATCAGTTTCTTTTATACAGGGTTTAAGTCCCCATCTTATAAGTGTTTGGCGTTGGTGGGGCAATATGTCCTTGAGCCAACACCTATTAACTGATAAATATTTGCAACTGTTCGCTGTTTAGTAGGGCAGCGAGTCGCCTGAGAAACGTTTTTTTGTTTGGTTAATTTATGTCCATTTACTTGTGTAAAAATTTAACTTTGATGTTATTACTCTGATAAAAAAGCCACCGTCAATTTCGCGCTGGCTTTTTTTGATTTTCAACAAACAGTAAACAGTAGTTGCAATTGAAAACTAATTCTAAACAATTTGTCAATGACCCTTAGAGAAGAAAGGCAACCATTATTTAGATTTTAGATTGAATAATTCAAAACCATTGGCTCAAAAAAAGTTTCAAGCCTCTAGTCTAAACTAGGGAATAAATCCAAAGTTGTAAATCCTTGGCTCCAAAATTGATTGATTGACCAATCCCTTCATCATATGCGCTATGCTGGCTGAAAAACAGCTTCCCAGAAGAAAGTAGCATAGGGATAATAATCTTTTTCATTGGGTGGCTTCTTGAAGGCTAGGTTAGCGACTTCCTACAAGGTTCGCCCCTTGACAAGCAATTACCAAATATAATTTATTAAACCCAATATAAACACCCCACGGACACCTGTTTGATTTTATCGTACATTAATCCCATAGGAATTGATGAGATGAAACTACCAATTTGGTATCAACTGCGGGTAAATGGGGATCGCTTTAGTTTACCACTTTATCCTACTAGTGGCATCCATTAACAGGGGGTGCGACCACCAAAGTAGAGCAATAAAAATAGCAACTCCTAAATACGCGAAACGCAAAAATTCCTGCCATTTGAGAGATTGACGACCGTCGAGAATTGCCTTAAAAGGTATGATGCTAGTACGCTGCTTCGCGACTTCAAAGGCTTCACCATAACGCTGGCTTAAACGGCGATCGCCATGCCAAACCCCAAATAAATGGTGTAATACCAAGCCGATGGAGGTAACCAAGGTAAAAGTTGTACCCAGCCACATGGTATGGGCAATACACCAAATTAGCTGCCCCACCATCTGGGGATGGCGAGTAATACGAACAATTCCGGTTTCATACAGGTGAACTTCCGGCTTTTGGATGGCAGCAACTTCTAGTAGATTGAATGTAGCGGGATACAAAAACAAAAACGAAATCGCTGACAAAACCCAAACTAATGGCTGCACTCCTGGTACGCCTTGTACTTGCCAAAGCTGCAAACCATCATAACGATGGTTAAAAAAGTAAATAATTAAGATGACAGCCAACGGGAGGCTAACTAGCGCAAATAAAATACGGTAAAGCCTTGGCCCGATGAGTTTTTCTGCTGTTGGGCGGAATGCTGCACCTCCACTATGGGCTAAAGCAAAACCCAAGAGTAGCCCCAATATGACAAAATGACTGGGGGTTAACCAAGCTGGCAACATCATATACATAGGTGAAGTAATCTAAAGAAAACCATTATCAGTACAACCAATACCACAAAGTATTCAAAAGGGGACTTTAGTCAAGGTGTTGTGCGACTATCTTCTTCGATTAAAGCCTCCAAGCTTAAGATGCAAGAAATCATCGTAGATTTGTTGCGTTCAAAAAAATTGCTCGTTTCCTGTTAGTGGGTTTAGCCTTATGTCTGACCTTCCTTTCACTTTAGATCAGTTACGTATTCTCAAAGCGATCGCTGCAGAAGGGAGCTTCAAGCGTGCCGCTGATAGCCTCTACGTCTCCCAACCTGCTGTAAGTTTGCAAGTGCAAAACCTCGAGCGGCAATTGGATGTTCCCTTATTCGATCGTGGAGGACGTCGCGCCCAATTAACTGAAGCAGGGCATCTACTTCTGAGTTATGGGGAAAAAATCCTCAGCTTATGCCAAGAAACTTGTCGTGCCATTGAGGATTTACAAAATCTCCAAGGTGGTACTTTAATTGTCGGCGCATCGCAAACAACTGGCACCTATTTGTTGCCGAGGATGATTGGGATGTTCCGCCAAAAATATCCCGATGTGGCGGTGCAATTGCACGTTCACTCAACCCGCCGCACGGCATGGAGTGTCGCCAATGGACAAGTGGATTTGGCAATCATCGGTGGTGAAATTCCCGGCGAGTTGTCGGAATCTTTGGAAATTGTTCCTTACGCTGACGATGAACTGGCTCTGATTTTACCTGTATTCCATCCCTTCGCCAAACTTCAAACAATTCAAAGAGAAGATTTATACAAACTACAATTCATCTCTCTTGATTCACAATCGACTATTCGCAAGGTAATTGACCAGGTACTAGCACGCTGTGAGATTGATACAAGGCGTTTGAAAGTCGAAATGGAATTAAATTCCATTGAAGCAATTAAAAATGCCGTGCAATCAGGTCTAGGAGCAGCATTTGTCTCCACCAGTGCCATTGCCAAAGAACTGCAAATGGGCGTGCTACACCGTACACCCATTGACGGTGTGATTGTCAAGCGAACTCTGTGGTTGATTTTCAATCCCAATCGGTACAGATCCAAAGCCGCAGAAGCCTTTAGTCGAGAAATTTTGCCTCAGTTTGCTACACCTGGATGGAATGAAAATGTGTTAAAATCATCACACAAAAACCTTGCGGTAAGTGTTTTGGATGCAGCAACATCTAACGGGAGCGAAAGTTAAAATTTGGTCAGTAGTCAATAGTTAATAGTCCAATGACTAGTGACTAATGACTAGTGACTAATGACTAATGACTGAATAACTAATATGGAAGTTTACTGCACTCGTCCAGGCTGTACCCGTCCGCTAAACTATTTTACAGATTTAGATGATAACGCAACCTTGAGAACAGTACAGCAAAAATACTGTACAACTTGCGGAATGCCGCTAATTTTAAGCGGTCGTTATTTACCAATTAAGCTGTTGGGACGGGGTGGATTCGGAGCGGCTTTTTTAGCACGCGATCGCTTGATTCCTGGAATGCGTCAATGTGTAGTAAAGCAGTTCCTACCAGCGGGGAATTTAACTCCGACTCAGATGGAACTGGCGCAGAAACTATTTGAACGAGAAGCCGAAGTATTAGCAGAACTAGGCAATCAACACGATCAAATTCCCGATTTATTTGCTTTTTTTGAATTAACTGTTAATAGCTGGCAAGGAGAGAAGCAAGACCAGTTATTTTATTTAGTTCAGGAATATATCAATGGACTAAACCTTGAGGAAGAATTAGCTCAAAAGGGGAAGTTTTCCGAAGCAGAGGTTTTGGAAGTATTGCGAGAAATACTCAAAGTACTAAAGTTTGTGCATGAAAATGGCTCTATCCATCGTGACATTAAACCCTCCAACATCATGCGCGATCGCAGGGGAAAACTTTTCTTGCTTGATTTTGGTGCAGTAAAACAAGTAACAAATGTTCCATCTGCCTCCGCTGGTTCTTCTACTGGCATTTATTCGATGGGATTTGCCCCACCAGAACAGATGGCTGGTGGACAGGTATTTCCTTCTACAGATTTATACGCATTAGCAGTAACTCTTATTACTTTACTCACAGGGAAAGAAGCAACTGAATTATTTGATGGTTACAGTAATCAATGGAATTGGCGAGCGCACGTTAGTGTCAGTCAGCATCTAGCTGATATTTTAGACAAAATGCTCCTACCTGCAGCCAAGGAGCGCTTTCAGTCAGCCCAAAACGTATTAGATAGTCTTACAAACAAAACACCGCAGTTGGTACCAGATACACAACTTAAGCCACCAACACCCCCTGGGCAACCAATTTCTCCGCTTTCCCCACCCGCTACAAATGCTATCGCACCAGTATCAACTCGCAAAGCATTTTCAACGGCGGAAATTTTAATCGGTTCTGCATTTAGTGGGTTCCAAGGTGGATTAATTGCGATCGCTCTTTTTAGTCTGCTGAAAAACCCAATAATTACCTTAGCAGCTTCAGCCCTAATTTTAGGAGGATTAATTCTCGCTCAAGCTAGGCGTTGGATTGAAAAATTTGATTTATTAATTATTTCTGGAATTACATTTTTAATTATATTTTTTGTTCCTTTTGTGCGTGGTGGGCTAAGTATCCAGCAAGTAGTTCTTTTATCAGTTGCCGCTGGTTTAGTAGCAGTTGCCCTCACGTCAATATTTCGCCTGATTTATAAAATATTATCGCTGATGCTTTAAATGTAATCGAGAAACAAAAATCACCTATGTCCCAGAAGGAAGAAGGAATTCGTAGGTTTATATATGTGGATACAGGACCCCAACTCAAAACGGTCGGCCCTAAGAACGGCCGGGGTATTAAAAAGAACGGTGAGCAGGATAGATAAAGAAGGATCGGCAAGTAGTGGAAATGCGAAATTTCGTTTCTATACCCAAATAAAAAAAGATTTATGTCGCAACAGCATAAAACTAATGAAACTGCGGTTTTACTTCTAACCCTAATAATTACAGCAGGTTTAGCAGGAGCGATATTTTGGTGGTTCACAAAAAACTCTGGTGTTCCAACAATCCCAGGAACCACACAGCAAGTTGGACAGTCAACTGGGGGCACATTTGCGACTGTACAAAACGTTCCCCCTGGTTTATTTACCTATGGAGGCAGCACCACTTGGGCACCCATCCGCAAAGAAGTTGACAAAGTTATTGAAACTGCCCAGCCGCAATTTCGCCTGCGTTATACCGACCCCACCACCGGTGCCCCTGGTTCTGGGACTGGGATCAAAATGCTCTTGAATAGCCAACTAGCTTTTTCTCAATCCTCGCGATCGCTCAAACCAGAGGAACAGCAGCAGGCAGAACAGTTAGGCTTCAAACTCAAAGAAATTCCGGTGGCAATTGATGGTGTAGCGATCGCAGTCAACCCGAATCTAAATATTTCTGGTTTAACTCTCGCCCAACTTAAAGATATTTATACTGGCAAGCTAAACAACTGGAAACAATTAAATGGTCCAGATTTGGCGATCGCGCCTTATTCTCGCCGTATCGAAGATGGAGGCACGATTGAATTCTTTGTTGAGAACGTTTTAGAAAAGGAAAAGTTTGGCAGTAACATTCAATTCATTCCTACAACAACAGAAGCTTTGCGAGAAGTTGCGAAAAATCCCGGCAGTATTTACTACGCTTCCGCTCCCGAAGTCGTTGGACAATGTAGCGTTAAGTCTTTGCCTCTAGGGCGAAAACCTGATGAACTGGTTGCACCATATCTTTCTCCCTTTATCCCACTTTCCGAGTGTCCGCAAAAGCGCAACCAGCTAAACGGCGAGGCATTTCAGAGTGGTAAATACCCAATCACTAGACGGTTATTTGTAATTGTTAAAGAAAATAATCAAAGCGATCAAAAAGCCGGCGAAGCTTACGCCAATTTGCTGTTAACTGACCAAGGTCAAGAATTAATTGCTAAAACTGGATTTGTCAGAATTCGTTAATAGATATGGGTTGATGGTTGACAGTTAACACAGAGCCATTGGCGTGGGCGGGTTTCCCGACTTGGGACACATGGCGTTTAACAATCAACAACTAACAATTATTTATGTCACAAAAAAACGAAATACCAATTCTTGTTTTATCGCTACTGGTTACAGTTGGATTAATAGCTGGCGGTTTGTGGTGGTTCACCAAAAACTCCGGTTTTGACATTTATAAATTCTTCGGCTCTCAGTCTAATAATCCCAATCCAATTAACACCAAGACATCTCAAACATCACAAGAAAGTAGCGACAAAAACTTTACAGATGTGCAAAATGTTCCCACAGGATTGTTTAGATACGGAGGGAGTACTTCCTGGGCACCAATTCGACTGGCAGTAGACTCAACCATTCAACAAGCACGCCCAGAATTTCGCCTGCAATATGTAGAACCTTCTACAGGCTCACCAGGGTCTGCTACTGGCATCCAGTCCTTAATTGACGGTCAGCTGATATTTGCTCAGTCTTCTCGTCCAATTCTCGACTCTGAATTAAAACGCGCTCAAGAGCGTGGATTAAAACTAGAACAAATTGCTGTAGCGATTGATGGGTTAGCAGTAGCTGTTAACCCTGATATTAATATTCCGGGACTGACATTAGAGCAATTACGCTCAATTTACATCGGAAAAATCACAAATTGGAGACAACTTGGTGGCCGCAATATTCCGGTCAAAGCTTATTCACGCCGCATCAATGATGGCGGCACTGTGGAATTATTTGTCCAAGACATCTTGGGTGGTCAAGCTTTCGGAACTGGTGTAGAATTTGTTTCCACTACTACCCAAGCGCTACAAAAAGTCGCTGGGAACCCCGGCAGTATATATTACGCTTCTGCCCCAGAGGTCGTTCCTCAATGTTCAATTCTTCCCTTGCCGTTGGGGCGCACGCAAGGACAATACGTTGCTCCCTACCAAGAACCATTAGTCCTCCCGAATCAATGTCCTGGTAAACGAAACAAGTTGAACATTGAGGCTTTCCAGTCAGGGAAGTACCCGATTACTCGCAATCTGTTTGTGGTGGTCAAACAGACAAATGGTCAAACCGAGCGGCAAGCGGGTCTTGCTTACGCCAATTTTTTGCTGAGTCAGCAGGGACAGGAACTGATAACCCAATCTGGATTTGTCAGAATTCGCTGACAGAAGACTCAATCCGGAGGACTGTACGAGCGAGGCTGCCTCGGCCCTTATTCGAACGGTCCATCCGTGAAGGCGATTGGGAACTCGCTTTTAGTTAACTCGATTAATCGAGTCTGCAGGCAAGCAAATTAGATTGTCCCCTTGAGTTAGGATTAAACCCCGTTGACGCAACTTGCCCATCAAACGGGTGACAGTAACGCGAGTCGAACCGATCGCACTACCAATTTGGGCATGGGTGAGGGGGAAGGGCAGACAGTAACCGCGAATCACATCTGGATCGGTGTCGCTCATTGCCGGCTCGCCATATTCCTCGATCAACAATGTCAGGAATCCTAAGAGTCGGTCAATTGTCCGGCGTTGTCCTAAGGCACTGAGCCACAACAGCTTGCGTTGGTGCTGGTACCTAAAGGCATCCATTACTTCGCGGCGGAAATGCGGCCAGTTATCCAAGTCATGCCAGTACATCCATAGCACTGCAGTTTGGTCAACGTGGGCGTAAGCCTGCAGAGTGAATGGTGATTGGGCAACAATTTCAAACGGTTGTCCCGCTCCCACAAAACCCAAGAAAGCTTCTTCAGGGGTTCTGTTGATTCGTCGGGATGTTAACTGACTGGCAGTGGCACTCACCTGAGCGGTACCCACCATGCGGATCGCACCTCTTTGAACCAAGTACAGTAAACCAGGTCTAGCTGGAATGCGCTCATCTTTGCTAAAGGTACGACAGCGGTAGTGTTCTTGAGCCCAGTCAAGAATTCGTTGCCAAGTTAAGAAAGGGCGTGATGCCTCTGAGAATGAGGATGGAGATTGCATAGGTAACAAAGAGCGTTCGGCTGAAGACAAAGACGTCATAAAAAGGTGCAAGGAGTGTCTTCTTGTTGGCGGTTTAGGCTAAACGCCTAATAGCGCCAGCCATGCAAAGGGTAGAAGGCTTTTTGCTCTCTACACTTTTGTTATACTTCTTACTGTACAATGATGGTATTCAAATTTACTAGTGTGTTCATCGATTATTCATTAAATTTTGCATAATTCTCATTTTTCTTTATACAGATGAAAGTTATATCTAAAGGTAGATGACGGAATACGAATCCTTATAGCTAGTCTGCGCCCTAGTTGCGTAAATGCGTGGAGAAAACACAACGAGTTAGTAAATACACAGCACTTAAACAGTTAGTATACAGCCATTTGATAGCAGCGGTAGATACTGACGTTAATGTTACTGAAACGCAAAGTCGTTCATTCATAGATATTTCTCTATATAAAAGTAGAGATGTTCAGAAAATTTTATATATTTCGGGAGTGGCACTACAACGCTCTAAGTTTCTTGGTTTTCCAGCAATGGAGATTGCCAGCCCTATTGCTTCTAATTTATTGGCGACTTGTGGCGAAAATTTCAAAGTCCAAATCGTTTCACCTGGTTGGATTCATTTGGAATTGACAGACTTGATTTTAGCTGCTTGGTTGGAAAACCTTGTCTCCTTTTCAGAGGGATGGGGAGAGGGGGGGATGGGGAGAGGGGGGGATGGGGAAAAACAGAATCTTAATTTCCCCCCTGCCCCTCTTCCCCCCTGCCCCCCTTCCCTGTTTACCGTTCAATATGCTCATGCACGCTGCTGTAGCCTAATGCGGTTGGCAAAGCTAGAGGGATTAATTAAAATTCACCAAGTAGGTACAGATACTAGTTTATCTCCAACCATACCTTGGCTCAATATCGATCGAATTCGCCTCAACCACCAAGCTGAACGTTACTTGATTGGCGAATTAGTACAAGTTGTTGATGACTTGATATACCCTCGCTCTAGTAGTTCGCTTCATTGGGAAAAAGCAGCACTTGATTTGACAATGGCTTTTGAAGCATTTTGGTGTAACTGCCGCATTTGGGGCGAGGTTAAAACTCAAGAACCAAAGCTAGCTGAAGCCAGAGTGGGATTGGTCATGGCAACTGAGTCTGTGTTAAGGTTAATTTTAGAAGAAAAATTAGGCATTTCTGCTCCCATTGAAATTTAGGCAAACAATGTCTATTACTGAGAAAAATAAATACTTTTGTAACAGATGTTGACTGGTTGGAACCCTTAGGATATATTAACTAGTGTGTGAGGAGCGAACCAGCAAGGGCACCGAGACGAAACACGGCCAGTCGTCGGTGTCCTTTCTGATTTTCTAGAGGATATGTTTCGGATTTGTCATTAGATTAGTTAAATGCAATGCCCTTATGTCTACGGCGTTGCATCCGTATCGCGCTCCGAGAACCGGAGATGTATCGCTATAGCAGGAATTTTTCGACTGCTACTGCTACTCCGTTTTTTTCGACATCAGGAGCCACCCAACTTGCGATCGCCTTGACTTCTGAAGGTGCATTTCCCATTGCAACGCCGATGCCAGCGTACTGTAACATTTCTACATCATTGAAGTTATCACCAATAGTCATGACGTTACCTGGTTGAAGTCCCAGGATTTCTTTTGTGAGATAACGCACCGCAGTTCCTTTGTTAACAGCAGGATGAGTAGCCTCAAAGAAGGTAGCAACAGATTTTGTTAGATATAGTTCGGCTGGAGTGTACTGCCGACGCAAATTTCCCAGTAAATTGTCAATAACATCTGTGTCGTCACACAAAGCCAGAACTTTTGTTGGTGAGGCTGAAATTGAGCGCAAGTCACCTACAGCAATGGGGGTAACACCAGAACGTTGGGCATAAGTTACAGTCTCTGTGGTTAACTCCCGCACGTAAAGCTGGTCATTGATATAAAAGTGAACAGATAGGAGCTTGAGCAATTCCGGTTGTTCAAAATAGTCTAATAGCTTGTGGGTAAGGTCTTCAGGAACAGTTAAATGACGGTGAATTTTTGCAGTTGCTGGGTCTTGAATCCAGGCTCCTTGATAGGCTACCAGTGGTAAGGTAGAGCCAATTTCTTGGTGGAAGGGCAAAGCTGAACGATACATCCGACCGGTGGCCACTGCAACTTGGATACCTTTTGCTTGTGCTTGTGCTAGAGCTTGTTTTACAGATTCGCTGATGGTGTTAGATTCCCCAGCGATCGTTCCGTCAATGTCTACAACCAGTAGCTTGATTTCTGTGGCAGATGCTTGGTGCATAAATTACTTATAGATATATTGAAACCCCCAGTTAGAGATTAACAGGCTCTAGTAGGCAGCAAATTTGATTGACTGTCCAAGGCAAGCAGCCTACTTAAGAATTTCCCAAAAAATATTACTTTATTTAATACTTGTATTTTTTACTCTACTCGGATTAAAAGTGCTTATTATATCTCTATGTAAATAAAAATACGCATATAGGTTTGGTGCTACGAGAGAATTTTTTTTTGAATATTCAGTAATATTGCCGTTTAAACAAGGCAGATGTCACATTGCTGCCAAAAATTGCCAACTTTGGATACCCAAAACCAAAAGAGTATAAAGACTTAGCGAAAAAAGCTTGTAACTATAGACACAAATTTATTTAAGGTTACCTGTTGATGGGATTTGAAGATTTGTGGATGGGTGGTGACAAAGATTATAACGATACTGTCTTCGTTGTAGACTTTGGTAAAGGCAACTCGAAGACATCTAGTGTACCAGAACCGTCAACAGCGATCGCCTTATTGGGTGTGACTGGTGCTGGTATGATGCTGCGTCGTCGTCGCAGAAGCGAAATCAAACCATAATTACACTAATTTTACAACTCACGTAATGGGGAAGCAGCTTAAGGACATTCAGGGTAAAGGCAGAAGAGAAAAGGCAAAAAATCATTTATGGTAAGGCTGAAGGGTAAAGAATTAATTCTTCCCCTTACTCCTTACCTTTTTCTTGTTCTGTAGTGGAAGCAACTGGTTAAAATAGGTTTATGTCTCAAAATTCAGTAAACCAGTTGACGAACGATTCCTCAACCCCAAGCCCGACATTAATCCTGGTAGATGGGCACTCCCTAGCATTTCGCTCATACTTCGCCTTTGCTAAAGGAAGAGATGGCGGATTGCGAACAAAGACGGGTATTCCCACCAGTGTATGTTTTGGGTTTCTTAAGTCCCTGTTGGAGGTAATGGCAACCCAACAACCGCAAGCGATGGCAGTTGCCTTTGATTTGGGCTTGCCAACCTTCCGTCATGAAGCTGACGATACTTATAAAGCCGATCGACCAGGAACACCAGAAGACTTTATCCCAGACTTGAAAAATCTCCACGAGTTGCTTGAAGCCTTTAATCTGCCTGTTTTAACGGCTCCCGGTTATGAAGCCGATGATATTTTAGGTACTTTAGCAAAACGAGGAACACAAAAAGGCTATAAAGTCAAGATTCTCACAGGCGATCGCGATTTATTTCAACTCATCGATCCAGAAAAAGAAATCAGTGTTCTCTATTTTACTCCCGATGCTCTGAAACGTTCCGCGAATGTAAATGGGATCACCGAATTTTCTCCAGAACAAGTGAAAGAGAAATTAGGTGTCGAACCATCACAAATTATTGATTTCAAAGCACTTTGTGGAGATAAATCAGATAATATTCCCGGTGTCAAGGGTATTGGAGAAAAAACAGCAGTACAGTTGTTGAGTACTTATGGCACTCTGGAAAATATTTATGCTTCATTAGATGAAATAAAAGGCGCAACTCAGAAGAAACTAGAAGCGGGAAAAACAGACGCAGAACACTCTAAATATTTGGCAACTATAATTCAAGATGTTCCTCTAGAAGTTGAATTAGATAATTGCCTTCTCAAAGGTTTTGATACTAGCGTACTGGCACCAATTTTAGAAAAATTAGAATTTAAATCTTATTTAGGCAAAATCAACAACCTCCAGCAACGTTTTGGTGGGATTGAGGAAAAGATTGAAGTAACAACAGATAAACCACTCAGAACTCAGGAAGATGATGATTTGTGGTTTTTCACTGCTGAAGATACCGCAGCTTTTGCTATTCAACAAAGTTCCCCAATTCGACCACATATTATCGATACAGAAGCAAAATTAAGTGAGTTGGTAAAGCGACTCCAAAAATTTACCAATTCTGAAACACCCGTTGCCTGGGACACTGAAACCACCGACTTAGAACCACGGGATGCTGAGTTAGTCGGAATTGGTTGCTGTTGGGGAACTGAATTAGATGAAATGGCTTATGTTCCCCTCGGTCATAAAGAAGGGCCAAATTTAAATAAAAAAATTGCCCTAGAAGCACTACGTCCAATTTTGGAAAGTGATGATTATCCCAAAGCTTTACAGAATGCCAAATTTGACCGCTTAGTATTACGTTGCCAAGGAATCAAGTTAGCGGGGGTCGTTTTTGATTCCATGTTGGCTAGTTATATTTTGAATCCAGATTCAACCCATAATTTAACTGATTTGTCTCAAAAATATTTGGGTTTCAGTGGCAAAAGTTATGTTGAGTTGGTTCCAAAGGGTAAAACCATCGCTGATATAAATATTCCGGCTGTCGCAGATTACTGCGGCATGGATGTTTATTCTACATTCCAATTAGTGCCAAAATTGCGTGAGGAACTGGAAAAAATTCCCACTTTACATAAACTATTGTTAGAAGTAGAACAACCGCTAGAACCAGTTTTAGCGGAGATGGAATACACTGGGGTCAGTATCAATACAGCTTATCTTCAAGAACTTTCCCAGCAGTTAGAAATCGATTTAGCGAAGTTTGAAGAGCAAGTTCATGAGTTAGCTGGAGAAAAATTTAACTTGGGTTCTCCCAAACAATTGAGTCAGATATTGTTTGACAAACTGGGGTTAAATAAGAAGCATTCCCGAAAAATTCAAACAGGTTATTCTACCGACGCAGCCACGCTGGAAAGACTAGGGGAAGATGATGAAACAGGTATTGTAGATGCGATTATTGAATATCGAACTTTATCTAAATTAAAGTCTACTTATGTGGATGCACTACCTCTGTTGGTGCGTCCAGATACCCACCGGGTGCATACAGATTTTAATCAAACAGCGACATCAACTGGTAGGTTATCTTCTTCCAACCCTAATTTGCAAAATATCCCCATTAGAACAGCTTTTAGTCGCAAAATTCGCCAAGCATTTTTACCAGAATCTGGCTGGTTAATGGTAGCGGCCGACTACTCACAAATTGAGTTAAGAATTTTAGCTCATTTAAGCCAAGAACCAGTATTAGTTGAAGCTTACAAAAATAATGAGGATATTCACAGTGTAACAGCGCGATTGGTGTTTGAAAAAGAAGATGTGACATCAGATGAGCGACGAATAGCTAAAATTATCAATTTTGGCGTGATTTATGGAATGGGTTCTTTGAGATTTTCCCGTTCAACTGGTGTAGATAAAGGCAATGCAAACGAATTTATTAAACGATTTAACTCTCGATATCCGAAAGTTTTTGAATATTTAGAAAGTGTAAAAAAACAAGCGATCGCTCAAGGTTTTGTCGAAACTATTCTCGGTCGAAGACGTTATGTTGACTTTACGAGCGACAATTTACGCAGATTTAAAGGCAACAATCCAGATGATATCGATCTGAGCAAATTAAAAAATATAGGCCCTTACGATGCAGGCTTATTGCGTGCTGCAGCTAATGCACCAATTCAAGGTTCTAGTGCTGATATTATCAAAATTGCGATGATAAAAATGCATGAAATTTTGCCGAAATATCAAGCAAGATTATTACTGCAAGTGCATGATGAATTAGTCTTTGAAGTTCCCCATAAGGAGTGGGAAGAATTGCAACCACAAATCAAGTCTGTGATGGAAGATGCAGTGCAGTTGAGTGTGCCTTTGATTGTGGATGTGCGTGCCGGGGATAATTGGATGGAGACGAAGTAAATCCACTAACCCCACCCCCTACCCCCTCCCCGCAAGCCTACCGTGTATACAGAAGTTGAAAAAACAAAGGGACAAGGGGGACAAGGGGGAGTCTCGATTTGCAATACTGACAATAATAGAGAAAAAATCAGTATCACTTATGTACCATGCCCATCTACGGTTCCGATCCGATCGCTTTTGAAGGTGTAACAGGCGATGCCCTTGGCAACGGCTAAAGCCGTATCGCTATTGGTTTGATGAGCCTTTTCCCTTTACTGGTGTCGATGATGTTGATGAATGTCTCAGTGGTTTTCCGGTTGCAGTATTTCTCCCACAGCATCGACCGACACAAGAAACACCTCTAGTAATTGGTTTGCAAGGGATGGCGGCTTCCTATGGTTGGAGGTGAAGCATTGCTAGATTTTTCCTCTGTTGCGGATTTGGAAGCTTGATTACAACAGCTTTCAAGAGAAATAGAGTAGCTTTGTGCCTTTGATTGGCAAAGGTTTTTTAATTTTTTTGACAAAACCCAACCGATTGGGTTAATATATAAAGCATATATAAAAATTTATTTCTCAGTATTGTTTAATTTTATACAAAAATATATTACCAACCGTATTTAATAAATTCCTATAAAAAAATCTATGCCAACCGTACTTAATAAAGACGGCTTTAGTGTTCGTATTTACTTCAACGATCATCTTCCATCCCACGTCCACGTTTTCAACGCTGGTGGAGAAGCAAAAATCAACCTTGGCAGTGAAACTGAGTGTCCATCATTGATTCAAATCTGGAATATGAACGACAAAGATGTAGCGAAGGCTTTGAACTTGGTCATCGAACATCAAGTAAAACTATTAGAAAAATGGAGAGAGATTCATGAAGGATCTAGTACTGACAGAGGAAACGTTAAAGAATGAAATTGCCCAGGCAAGAGCGGCAGCAGCTAGTTCAGATGATCTAGAGCCACGCGCTCAAACTGCCTATTATGATTTGAATTCCAATCGCATGGTCATTGAATTGCGCTCAGGGGCTACTTTTTTGTTTCCCCCTGAGTTGGTTCAAGGGTTAGCGGGTGCATCTTCTGATAGTCTCATGCAAGTGGAAGTCACTCCTTCTGGTGAGGGATTGCACTGGGAAGAACTGGATGTAGATATGAGCATCCCAGCAATAATTATGGGGATATTTGGTACTAAAGCTTGGATGGCTGAATTAGGCAGTCAAGGAGGTTCCGTAAGTTCAACTGCAAAAGCAAAGGCAGCCCGTGAGAATGGTAAGCGAGGTGGAAGACCGCGAAAGACATTAGACTCGTCCGGAAGTTAACCGAACTATAATTTGACCCCTTCAGTTCACTAATTTGGGCGTATTCTTTCGAGTCACTGCAATCAATCGGTTGCCAATCTATTATCCTTCCAAAATCTCTAATTTTTGCAGGCTATACATTTGACTATAAAGATTGATTGTTTTTAAGGAAGTTATACTCATTTTTTTGTATTTTTAAAATAGAGCGTACTATGGCAAGTCCAAAGGAGGTATCTGTGCTGACTTGTTTTGATGTAGCAAATTACTTTATTTGGCTAGCTAAAACTGTGTCTGGCTCTGTGACACATTTAAAACTCCAAAAACTTGTTTATTATGCTCAAGGTTTTCATTTGGCTCTCTATGACAAGCCTCTCTTTGCCTCTGAGATTAAAGCATGGGAATATGGACCTGTTACCTTTTTCTTGTGGCAAAAATTTAATTATTATGGGTCTTCACCTATTACAGCACCAGACAATTTTGATATCTCCATTTACAGTAAATGTCAAATAGCATTGCTGGATGAAGTTTATTCAAAGTTTGCTGACTTAGATCCGTTTTTGCTTGTAGAAATGACTCATAAAGAGCCTACTTGGATTGATGCTTATCCACAAAAGGTGATTACTCAAGAAGCCATGCAAAGGTATTTCAAAGTTCGTATAAGTTCCGATAATCCATTCAAAGCTTATCTGCTTCCACCCAGCGACCAAATTTTTGAACAGCAATTAGATGTAAAATCTGATGTTAGGAAGTCAGAGGCTTTTCAAGCTTATCTAGCTTCTAAGAAAGAAAGATCTGAGGTTTATCGTCGTCTTGCTAGATCCTAAATTTATTGATGTTGAAACTGCCATCGCCATACATGATGATTTAATTGAAACATTCGAGGGTAGTTTTGGGATAAGAGATATGGGACTTTTAGAGTCAGCCCTATGTCAACCCAAAGCTACCTTTTTTGGTGCATTTTTACATCCCACAATTGCAGAGCAGGCAGCAGCATATCTTTATCACATTGCTAATAACCATGCCTTTATTGATGGTAACAAACGCACATCTGTTGGTATAATGGAATCTTTTTTACGAGTGAATGGCTACAACTTAGATTTATCCGATGATAAATTGTATGAATTAGTTTTAAAAGCATCTACGGGTAAATTAGAAAAAACTGACGTAGCAAATGTAATCTCATCTCATCTCATTGCTTTTCAATTACGGATAGAAGCAGAGGATAATATTTTTTGATACTATCTTAAGCCGCTATTCCAACCTCAAAAATCATCATCTGCAAAAAACTCAGCATCATCTTCTGATGAATTACGTCCAGAAGAACCAGCTATACCCCACAACGGTTGCAGCAGTGCCATCGCAATTATCCCAGCACCGGCGCTAAAAGCTATTACCAACCCAAAAGGGACTTGAATTGACTGAAAAGATAGAAATCTTAATGATATCGGTTCCGCATTTTGTACAGAGACAATAGCGATCGCCACAATCCAAACCGTTATAACTATTGATACTAAAAGACTAGAAAAAGTTTTCATATTATTTGGTTATTGGTTAGTGGTTATTGGTTTGGAGTTAAGAGTTAAAAATTCCTAACTCCTAACTCCGCTCCTCCTAACTTTTCCCGACTTTAAACGGCTACTGGCTGTAGTTTAGCAATGACGCTCTCCATTTCTTCGGCCATTTCAGCCATCTTCTCAGGAGAGTTTGCTTCTAGGTAGACACGCATCAGAGGTTCTGTTCCCGATGGACGCAGCAGCACCCAGCTACCTTCTTCTAAGTAGAGTTTAATCCCGTCTTTGCGCCCGACTTCTTTTACTTTCACTCCCGCAACTTCCCCTGGTGGATTTTTGCTAAAGGAGTCGATAACAGCAGCTTTGTGAGCGTCGTCTAGGTGTAAATCCAAACGTTTGTTATACAGAGGCCCATTTGCTTCGGCGATCGCTTCTTTGACCAATTCGCTCAGAGGTTTACCTTCATAGGCGATCGCTTCCGCAACCAACATATCGGCTAAAACACCATCTTTTTCGGGAATGTGACCGATTATACTTAAACCGCCCGATTCTTCTCCACCAATCAAAACGGTGGTTTCGCGCATTTTTTCACCGATGTATTTAAAACCGACTGCTGTTTCATAAAGAGGCAAACCATACTTAGCCGCCAGATTATCTAATAAATGGGTTGTGGCGACAGTGCGAACAATTGCACCGGATTTACCTTTATTCTTAATTAAATGACGTGCTAATACGAGTAGCACAGTGTTGGGGGTGAGGACATTGCCTTGTTCGTCAACAATACCAAAGCGATCGCTATCGCCATCAGTCGCCAAACCCAAATCAGCTTTATCTTTGCGAACTGCTTCAACCAATTCAACAAGTTGTTCTCCTTTGGGTTCTGGCATTCCCCCACCAAACAGAACATCACGCCAATTGTGGAAACTTTCTAACTGACAACCACAACGTTGCAAAACTTCATCTAAATAACCGCGAGAAGTTGAGTACAAGGCATCATATTTCACCTTTAATCCAGCACTCTTAATTTTTTCTACATCCAGCAAGGTGTAGATAAACTCCATATAAGCGGGTTTGGGATCGAAGGTAGAAATTGCATCAGAAGGGATATTTCCTGGTAAAGCATCTGATGCTCCTTCGATATTTGCCACAATAGTATCAGTTATTTGTGGAGTGGCAGGACCCGCATAGTCAGGGATATATTTTATCCCACAATAAGGTGCCGGATTATGGCTGGCAGTAAACATCAACGCTCCTGCGGAATTTAAGTGACGAGCGTTGTAGGCAATTACAGGTGTGGGGCAATCTCGATCGGTAATTTTGACCGTCCAACCCAAGTCTGCCAAAACTTCGGCAGATGTGCGGGCAAACTCGTCAGCTAAAAAACGTGTATCATATGCGACTAGAACTGGTCGGTCTTTAGTATAGGCTGTTTCCAGATAACTGGCGATCGCTCTGGTGACTTTCCTCACATTGGGGAAAGTAAAGTCATCGGCAATAATCCCTCGCCATCCATCGGTGCCAAATTTTATCTTGCTGCCACTGCTATGGTTGCCCATTTGTGATACCCTCTGCGATTGTTTTTCAACAGTACAGTTCGCTTGTTGCAAGCAAAGTCCCTGTAGCCGCAATTATCCCTCTAATTTCTGGGCAGCTGCAAGCAAAAACACTTAGAGTTTTCTCCACGGTATTTTTTCTTTCTAATTTTGAGCAATGTCAATCCCTGAGCGAGCTTTTGCCAGTTATCATCTTTGGTCTTTAGTTGCCCCAGCAGTAGGGCAACAACGTTGGCATTGTCAAATGAGGCGGGGGTTTGTGAAAGCACGCCAAGGAGAATCAGAAGTCAAAGCGCTTTTAACTCATGCTACGGCATCGCAGCGCATTGGGTTGCTAGCACAGAAGGGCGTCTATGAATTTCATTACAACAGGCATTTATTAAATCAAGCAGACGGTGTGGAACAAGTTGCCCAGTTGCTGAAATTAAGTAACTCAACTCATGAAGTACAGCACCGGGTACGGCAAATATTACAAAAATATCATGAATCTCCGTTGCTTTTGGGCAAAAGCATTCTGCAATTAACTCGCGGGGATGAGGGTTTCCCAAAACCAATTTTGATTCAACAAGAGGATTATGCTTTTCGCTTATATGCGACTATGGATTGCATTTTCCTTGATTCAGATAGGTCGGAGACTATACATATTTTAGACTTTAAAACTGGAAAATCACCATTTGATGAACGACAGGCTTTAGTTTATATCTTAGCTGCTCGTTATCTTTATCCTGCATATCAAGCAGTGGCATCATTTTATAATTTGGAATTGTGTAAAAAGTCAGAGATAATTACTGTTACTAAAAGCCAACTTGATTCTTTGGAATTAGAATTAGCTCACATTGCCGAAAAACACCAAGAAGATTTAAAAAAATACTATCAGCAAGCGAGTAATTTTAGTAAAATTTTTCCGCCAAATCCTGGTTATCACTGTCGCTTTTGTCCATTTAATTCTATCTGTGAATTTTCTACTTTCAAATCGTCTCAATAATGCTTGGAGCGGATTACATCGCTGAACCCTTATAGAGGCTCCGGGAAGTTCTACGCACAAGATATGAGCCACATTATATACATTTATCGGTTTGTTTTGAAATAATAAAACCCCAACTTCTTAAAAGAAGTCAGGGTTTTTGGAGTGATGTTTTTGCACCATTTCCTACAGTGCAGGCAATTCCTCAAGAATCGTAAAGCGAATATGATTTATCGCCAACTCACCAATAGAAATATCTTCTTTTTTGATCTGTACACCTTTACTTGTCAATCGTTGGAAAAAGATACCTTTACCGATTTCAATGTGATACCAACATAAGCCCATAAAAAAGCGCGTGGGGTATGGACCATTGTTGCCGACATCATCAGGATTGGATTCCATTGGGAGCCAGCCAATATTTGGAATGTAGAACTCCAACCACACATGATTAAAATCGGGTTGTAGCGGGACACGCTGTTGTTCGGCATAGGGGGGACATTTGTAGCGTCCAACGGTACGACAGGGAATACCATTCAAACGGCAAAGAGCTAGCAAAACACCAACATATTCCCCGCAAGAACCCACACCCCTTTCTAAAACGACATCTGGGGTATCAATGTAAGGTTTGATGCCATAAGATAACTCGTCGTAAACATAGTTACGAATGCTGTACATTTTTCGCAACACATTGGTTTCAGTCCCAATAGCTTCACGAGCGGCACGACGAACAGTCGGAGTCTCCATTGCCAAATCGTCGTCATCCACCAGATAACGGGCTTCAAATTCTGTTGGCAGTTCCGGGATATCCTCGGCATCTTTCGGTGTCAGGCGATACTTAATACCTCTGACTTCCAAGGTTGCCTTCCAACCAAAAATATGCCGTTCTCCCGGAGTCAGGGCATCAAATTTAAAGACTGCTACACGTTGTCCGTCTACAATTTCTTCTGTAAAAGGTAACCCAATGGGTTCAATGTGTTTAACCTTTTGGCGTGCGGTTTCACTGGGGAGAGCAATACGCCATTCGAGTTCTGGTAAATATACCTCATCTAAGGGCGAAAGTTCCTCAGCATAGGACATTTCAATTAGATAACCATTAGAGAGGGCGTAGCGTTCATCTGAGTTGTAATGATAATGCAGCGGGTGAATAAAAGTGCGATCGCGGTATGTGATTTCGTGATTGGGAACGGCATTTGGATTATCCCGGATATAAACTTCCTCATTGGCATAAGCAACGTAGAGGCTTTGTTTGCCAGTTTCGGCATCTCTCTGTGTAGCTATACCTGTAGGAGATTCAAACGGTGTCAGCACGCTAAATTGAATTTCACCTGTTGCCCTGTCAAGACAGTAAACAGTTTGTTCAATATTGTCGCAAACCCAAAGCGTTTCGCGATCGACAGCCAAATTTTCGATTCCAACACCAGGGGCATAAAATTTGGTAATTTCTTTGCGCGTATCGCGGTCAAAAATCATAATATTACCCAGCTTTTGGCAGCTGACGTAAATAGTTGATTCCCAAACAGCAATACCATTTGCTGGGTAAGGTAAGGTAACAAAATGTTCCAAACCTAAAGAATCCAGCTTGCATAAATAAACACTGTTCCCCCTGGTCACCCAGAGGGTATCTTCCCACACAGCCAGACCGGTGACATCCATAAATTCCTTAACTTGGTGGGGATTGAGAATTTTGGTATTGTCATTAGTTGGGTCAATTTGCAGTAGATGCCCTTTGGTTGTGTCGATAGCAATAAGGCTATCTTTGATAAAAGCAATGCCACAGAGGGCGGCAGCACTTAACGGTCGAATTGTCCTTTGCCCAAACATCTGGCTAACGGTCAAACTGGGGAGTGCAGAAATCATACTATTATTCAACTAACGGTTTAGCACGCCTGGAATCAATTTTCGTCTGTCCTGTGTAATAAGACTCCAGACTTATATGTTTCACAATTTTGGATTTCATGTGTTATGACACGACAAAAACAGTAATAACACCTTAGTAGTCCCAAGTAAAATATAGAGTTAAGCTCAAGAATCACACTGATGTATATACAGCTTGACAATAACCCTAATGTAACTTTAGTTGATGGATTTCTAGCCATCCCTCATCTACGATCAAATTCTGTAACCTTTTCCTGTGACCTAAACGATGTCTGCTAATTCTCTGCCTGATAATGCCGGCGTTTGGCATAGCTTAAATGTTGATAAAGCAATCTCTCTGCTTAAGACTAACGCAGAGACTGGCTTAACGCCTCCTGAAGTTGAACAGCGGCTGCAAAAATATGGTACAAACGAACTAGAAGAAAGCGGTGGGCGCAGCGCCTGGGATATTTTGGTAGATCAGTTCAAGAACGTGATGTTGTTGATGCTGATTGGGGTAGCCTTGGTTTCTGGGGCTTTAGACCTGATATCTTTACAATCGGGCAATTTAAAGCCTGGTGAAGTGCCATTTAAAGACACCATCGCGATTCTGGCAATCGTAATCCTCAATGGTATCCTCGGCTATGTCCAAGAAAGTCGTGCCGAAAAAGCCTTGGCAGCACTGAAAAAACTTTCTTCGCCAAATGTCAGAGTTTTGCGCGATCGCCGACTGTTAGAAGTCGCCGGCAAGGATTTGGTACCCGGAGACGTGATGCTGCTGGAAGCGGGTGTCCAGGTGTCCGCAGATGGACGCTTGATTGAAGACTCTAACTTACAAGTGCGGGAGTCAGCGCTAACGGGTGAAGCAGAAGCGGTAACCAAACGGGCAAAACTAGAATTACCTGAGGAAACATCGTTAGGCGATCGCATTAATTTAGTCTTCCAAGGGACTGAAGTTGTCCAAGGACGTGCGAAGGTTCTGGTCACCAATACTGGGATGACCACTGAACTTGGTAAAATTGCCGCGATGTTACAAGCGGTAGAAACTGAACCTACGCCCCTACAGCAGCGAATGACTCAACTAGGCAACGTCCTGGTTACCGGTTCTCTGATTTTGGTAGGGCTGGTAATTGCAATTGGGATGATTGCCGGCGGAAACTTTATTGAACTGTTGGAAACTTCTTTATCTATGGCAGTAGCTGTAGTTCCAGAAGGCTTACCCGCAGTAATTACCGTCACCTTGGCACTGGGAACTCAACGCATGGTAAAGCGGAATGCCTTGATTCGCAAGCTACCAGCGGTGGAAACTTTAGGTTCTGTGACCACCATCTGTTCTGATAAAACTGGCACCCTGACCCAGAACAAAATGGTGGTGCAATCAGCTTATACCAACAACAGTTCTTGGAAAGTGACGGGAGACGGTTATGCCCCGACTGGGGAATTTCAGTTAGATGGGAAGAAAATCCCCACAGACCAATATCCAGAAATTTCGCCTTTGCTAATCGCTTGTGCTTTGTGTAACGATTCAAATTTGCAACAAGAAAACGGGGAATGGAAAATTTTAGGCGACCCCACAGAAGGTGCATTAGTTACCCTTGCGGCAAAAGCTGGTATTGAAAAAGACCAGTGGGATAGTAAATTACCCCGCGTAGCTGAATTCCCCTTTTCTTCAGAACGCAAGCGGATGAGCGTCATTTGTCAGGTGGAGCAAGTAGCCAGCGGTGCATCGTCTTTAACAGATGTTGATCCGGCGATTAGCGGGATGGTGAACTCACAAAAGTACTTAATGTTCACCAAAGGTTCACCAGAATTAACCTTGGCACGCTGCACCCACGTTCATCTGGGCGCTAGTTCCACACCAATAAGTAACGAACTCCAAAAGAAAATCCTCGCCGAAAACGATCGCATGGCGAGCAAAGGTCTACGGGTACTCGGTTTTGCTTACAAACCTTTACAAGAAATTCTGCCAGAAGGTTCGGAAGAAACATCAGAAGCGGGATTAATTTGGTTGGGATTGGTGGGAATGCTGGATGCCCCCCGCCCAGAAGTGAGGACAGCGGTGCAAGAGTGTCGTGATGCGGGAATTCGTCCCGTGATGATTACCGGTGACCATCAATTAACAGCAAAAGCGATCGCCATTGATTTGGGTATTGCCCAAGAAAACGACAGAGTGCTGACAGGTCAAGAATTGCAACGGATGAGCGACCAAGAACTAGACCAAAACGTAGACTTGGTGAGTATTTATGCTCGGGTTTCTCCAGAACACAAACTGCGAATCGTCCAAGCATTACAACGTCGGGGTCGATTTGTGGCGATGACAGGCGATGGTGTTAACGATGCTCCCGCACTCAAACAAGCGGATATCGGCATCGCGATGGGCATCACAGGCACCGATGTGAGCAAGGAAGCCAGTGATATGGTATTGCTTGATGACAACTTCGCCACCATCGTTTCCGCCACCAAGGAAGGTAGAGTTGTTTACACTAACATCCGCCGTTTTATTAAATACATCCTCGGCAGTAATATTGGTGAAGTTCTCACCGTCGCCGCAGCACCCATCCTCGGACTCGGAGGCGTTCCTCTTAGCCCCTTACAAATTCTCTGGATGAACCTGGTTACAGACGGTTTACCAGCCTTAGCACTAGCAGTGGAACCACCAGAACCAGACGTGATGAAACGTCCCCCATTTAGTCCCAAAGAAAGTATTTTTGCCAGAGGTTTAGGTTCTTACATGATTCGGATTGGGATTGTGTTTGCCATCATTACAATTATTTTGATGAAGTGGGCTTATGACCATACCAATGCACCTGGATATCAGGGCGATCCACAAACTTGGAAAACAATGGTATTTACTACATTGTGTCTGGCACAAATGGGTCATGCGATCGCTATTCGTTCTAATAATCGACTCACAATAGAGATGAATCCTTTTTCAAATCCTTTCGTACTGGCATCTGTAATAGTCACAAGCATTTTGCAGCTAATGCTAATTTACGTCCCACCCCTGCGAGCATTCTTTGGTACTCACGTACTAAATCTACAGGAATTGGCAATTTGCTTTGGCTTCAGTGCTTTAATGTTCGTTTGGATTGAAATGGAGAAAGTATTCTTCAGATTGATGGGCAAAAAGACCATCTAGGAAAAAGTTAGGAGTTAGGAGGAGCGGAGTTAGGAGTTAGGAGTTAGGAGTTATGGATTGAATTTAAGTCCTTACTAGTGGTCTGTCTCATTAATTCTGATGGGGAAAGATAAGCCCCTCGAATTTAATGTGGTGGAACACTAGTTATAATTCCAAACTCCAAACCACTAACAAATAACAACTAACAACTAACTCCTAACTTTTTATGTTCCTCAAAACTCTCCAACTCCGACAATTTCGCAATTACAAAGAAATTCTAGTTAACTTTACTGCTCCCAAAACGATTTTGCTGGGTAATAATGCTCAAGGAAAGTCTAATTTATTGGAGGCAGTGGAATTGTTGGCAACATTGCGATCGCATCGGACTTTTCGCGATCGCGATTTAATTAAGGATGGGGAAGCTTTTTCTCAAATTAACGCTACCCTCCACCGACAAAATGGCATTAGCGACTTGACCTTAAATCTACGCCGTAACGGTCGCCGCACTGTGGCGTTAAATAGCGAGAACCTGCGGCGTCAAATGGACTTTTTGGGCGTCCTCAATGCCGTACAGTTTTCTAGCTTAGATTTGGACTTGGTGCGCGGTAGTCCAGAAATTCGCCGCAACTGGTTAGATACGCTCTTAGTCCAACTTGAACCCGTATACGCCCATATTTTACAGCAGTATAATCAGGTACTGCGTCAACGGAATGCTTTTTTGAAACAAAATGTAGAGACTGGGCATGACAAGTCTCTACAATCAGAACTCGCAGTGTGGGACGCGCAATTAGCAACCACGGGCACTAGAGTAATTAGAAGACGCGATCGCGCAATTCAAAGACTAGCTCCCATCGCGACTAATTGGCATAGTAACATCAGTGGAAGTACTGAAGAATTATTCATCAAGTACGCGCCTAATGTGATAATGGAAGATAACAATCCAGAACAAGTACAGCAAGCTTTTTTGGAAAAGATTCAAATGCGAACCGTCGCTGAGTTGCGTCAAGGTACTACCCTTGTCGGTCCTCATCGTGACGAAGTAGAATTAACAATTGACTGGACACCCGCTCGTCAATATGGCTCTCAGGGTCAGCAACGGACGTTGGTATTAGCATTGAAACTAGCAGAATTGCAACTAATTGAAGAGGTTGTTGGGGAACCACCGTTGCTACTGCTTGATGATGTCTTGGCGGAATTAGATCCGTCTCGTCAAAATCAGTTGCTTGAAGCCATTCAAGACCGCTTTCAAACCTTAATTACTACTACTCACCTGGGTTCTTTTGACTCTCAATGGTTAAATTCTTCTCAAATTCTTTCTGTGAATGCTGGAGAAATATTAGTTGAGAGTTAGGAGTTAGCGGTTAGTGGTTATTGCTTAGGAGTTCGGAGCAATGCGATTAGGAGAGTAAAAATAATTAAGGATAAATCATCAAATAAACATTGTTTCAAGAAATTAGATATTATAAGCATTGAATTTTGCCGGATTTTTGTTCAGAGTGATATTTATATTAGTTAGATTTCCAATTGCATTTACTTCGGGAATAAAAACAATTAAATATTCCAGAATTCAGTATTGTTTAGAGGAAGTTGTAAATAATTTGTTTTACAAAAAATTAAAATATGTCAAAAAATAATGACGTGCTAGACAAAAACGAGATTGCCACCCTCGGTGCATCATTGCGACCAATTGAACAAAAGCTACTCAAACAAGGTCACAAACAAGGTGTAACTAGAATTTGGTTTCAAGGAGAGGAGCCTTATTTTGATATTTTTTTTGAATTTCAAGATAATGAATTAATCTGGTTTCAATTTACCTTACGCAGCAAATCCCTTTCTTGGGACAGGAGAACACCAATAATCCAAACAGGTAATACGAATGAGCTTCAGGTTAATGATGTTAGTTTCTATGCAGCAAGTAAGACAATTGAACAGGATAATCAACTTGATTGCGAGTTTGTTCAATTAGTCAAATCAATTCTGCAAACAAGGGTAGAAGAAGAAGTTTTTTCCCAGGCGATCGCGTTATTTAATTAATTAGTTGGTTGTTAGTTGTTTACTCCTAACTCCTAATTGCGGTGTTCAAATCTTTTCAAAACTCTCAAAACCAAAAAACACAATCCAGCAGCAATTAATCCTAACTGCCACAAACCACATCCAGCAGTAATTCCTAAAGCTGCGGAAACCCAAATAGCCGCTGCGGAAGTTAGTCCGCGAACCTCAGGTCGTTGCGGTGCTTGAGCAGATTCGCGTAAAATCTCTCCAGCACCGAGAAAGCTTACACCTGCTGTGATACCTTGAATTACCCGTGACAGAGCATCGGAACTTGAGTTGACTGCGGCTGCTTGTAAAGGAATAAGAGTAAACAAAGCGGAACTGAAACTCACTAGCATATGAGTTCTTAAACCAGCTGGCTTGTGCCTCAGTTGGCGGTCTAGGCCGATAATTCCTCCAATCAGCAAAGCAAGGCATAGTCTGAAGGTGAGGTTAGACCAATCATTAGGGGATAGGTGAAAAGTATTTGGCAATGCTCGCGTCTTAAATCAGTGATAACTAATTCTAAATCCTGCATTAATTGATAAGATACCGCCATGTGCAATTTTCAAAAAATAATTAGCCCAATTAAGGAAGAGTTAAGCAAAATTGACGAGGAACAACGCGAAATTTCACTCTTTATAAGCACAGGTAGTCTTAAAATGCTGCCTTATGAAGATAAATGACCACCGACCATTGACTAATTGAGTGGATAAACTCTACTGGCTTAACCAAATTCAACAGCAAGACCGGGCAAAAGTGGGTGATAAAGCCCTTTCCTTGAGCAGAATCATGCAGCTAGGCTACCCGGTGGTGCCTGGTTTTGTAATTTCGACAGAAATTTTGCAATATTTTCTCGAGACTCTCAACAGTTCTGAGGCATTAGTTGCTGATTTACCTCATTCTTCGTTGTATCTGGATGTTGCAAATTGGCGTCAACTACAGCAGGTAGCCAGTCGCTTGCGTCAGGAAATTATTACTGCCAATGTGCCATCACAGTGGGTAAATACTATTCTCTCCTCGGCTAGAGAATGGCAAACTGGGTGTCTGATTTTTCGACCAACTTTTGTGCTGCCAAGTGCTATGCAAGAGTTTGAAAATCCATCTGGGTTGCTGGAGTCTTTCTTTTGTTGCTGCCAGCCCGAAGCAGTAGCCCAAACATTAAAGCGGACTTGGAGCCAAATGTTTCGTGCCAGAAGTTTACTATACTGGCAGCGTGCAGGAATTGACTTGCAACAAATTAATTTAGCTGTTTTAGTACAACCCGTTTACAATGCGCGAGCTAGTGGTATATTTACTGCTAATTCGGGCTGGGAAATTCAAGCGACTTGGGGATTGGGAATGGCGCTAACCTTGGGTGAAGTATTGCCAGATGTCTACTACATTCACCGAGAAACAGGTGCTGTACTAGAGCGACAACTAGGTAATAAAATGCTCGCTTATTGTTTGGATATAGAGGCAGAATCTTCACAACAAGAGCCATCTACAGTAATTGCACTGGAAGATAATTGTCTAGTTGCCTACCTATTGAAGGAACCGCAACAACAACAGTATGCTTTACAAGAAGAATACCTACAACAAATAATTCAACTAGCGAATCAACTCGCACCTGAGTTGGGTAAAAGTTTTACTCTCAAGTGGACCATAACTGAACAAACCCCAAACCCGAAGCTCTACCTGACGCAAGTTAGCATGACCGAATCTGTAATTCCTGACTCCCACTTCCTCAAAGGAATAGGAGCAGCAGGCGGAACTATAAAGGCTAGCGCTCATGTAATTGTTAATTCACAACAAAAACCAGAACAACTGCCCAAAGGAGTGATTTTAGTCGCATCAGCGATCGCCCCTGATTGGTTGCCAATACTCCAACAAGTAGGCGGCATTATCACCGAATATGGAGGGTTAACCAGCCATGCGGCGATTTTTGCCAGAGAATTGGGCATCCCCGCAGTTGTCAGCACCCAAGATGCTACAGTTCTAATTCAAACAGGCGAACAGCTGCTCGTTGATGGTGACAAGGGCGAAATTCATCGTCTCAATATCCGCTACTTGAAAGACAAAAAAGAGGAGGAACATTCCTTGTCCCCCTTGTCTTTCCCCCATCCTATGCCCGATTTGCCTACGATTGCTACTCAATTAATGGTGAATTTGAGTCAGCCCAGTATGATTGAGCGTGTGCTGTCTTTACCTGTAGATGGGATAGGATTATTGCGCTCTGAACTCATGGGGCTATCTATACTAGAGGGGCAACATCCAAATGCATGGCTGGCAGACGGACGTTATCCACAACTGCTAGAGCGCTGGACTGAGCAAATTATGCTGTTTGCCCGAGCCTTTGCACCCAGACCAGTTTTTTATCGCTCTTTGGATTGGCGATCGCATGAATTGCCCTCTGTGGGTCAAAATGTACCATCTTCATCACAGTCGATGCTCGGAGAACGCGGTACCTTTAGCTACTTGGCGAATCCGGCAGTTTTTGAGTTAGAACTCGCCGCGCTCAAAGCTGTCCAGCAAGCTAATTACAGAGATATCCACCTCATATTGCCTTTCGTTCGCACTGTAGAAGAATTTTCCTTTTGCCGTCGTAAGGTTGAAGAAGCTGGATTAACTCAAATACGGCAATTTCAACTATGGATTATGGCGGAAGTGCCAAGTGTATTATTTTTGCTAGCAGAATACGTGAAAGCCGGGGTACAAGGAATTTCTATTGGTACAAATGACCTGACGCAATTAATCTTAGGAATAGATCGAGACCAAGGACATCTAGCAAGAACATTTGACGAACGTCATCCAGCAGTAATGGGCGCAATTTCCCAACTGATCCAAATGGCAAATAATGCGGGGATTCCTTGCTCTATCTGCGGTCAGGCACCAGCAATATATCCAGAAATTATAGAAAACTTAATCCGCTGGGGTATCACTTCTATCTCCGTAGAACCGGAAGCAGTATCGAGGACATATCAGGCGATCGCTCGTGCGGAAAAACGCATCATTTTAGAAGCAGCACGTCGGCAAATCTAATAATCGGATGAATATTTTTCACCGAACAAGGCAAAAGAAAGAGTAATAAAATATTCATGGAAAAGAAAATAAAGATTTGTTTCTAGACACGTAGTGCTAGAAACAAGGCGTCCTTTTTAAATCCCCTACATTTATTTATGGGGATTCTCTTTTAACTTTTAACAAGTGGTGTTGTATATAGCCTGCTAAAATTTATACAACACCAGTATACTTAATATCGGAAAATTGCGGCAACAGGTGTGCTATACGGAATTTCTTCTGGTGCAACAGCGTAAACCGTACCACCATTTAACAAAGTATGAGCCGCAACGAAATCTAACAAATCTTCATCGCCGGTTTCTTCTTCCTCATGCAAATAAATCGTTTCTGAACTTGGGTCAAATAAACCCCATTGCTGGGTACCAACTCCAACCAGCAATGAATCCACTCGTTGATAATAAGCGGCTGGGATGATTTCTTTAAGTTTGTTGGAAGCTTTGCCAGTATTAGCCCCAAATAATTCATGATATCGCTGCAAAACTTCTTCTTGAGACTTCTGAAAATAAGGCTCCACAATTTGCCAAGCTTGGTCGTGCAACTCTTGGGGACTATCGATTTTTTGATTACCTGCAATTCCTTCTTCCATTAAATGCTGGTAAGTATTTGCCTCTCGATATAGCGGTAAGAGATAGTCAACCCCAGCTAATACCAAAGGTACTTTTTCTTCTCGCAATTTCTCATGCAATGTCGCATTAATTATGTGAAAGAATTGCAGTATATTTTCCTGACGATTGTCTCTTTCAGTACTTCCCTGCCCGTGAAACTGACCAGGTTGGGAATTGTTTGATGTCGCGCTCCGGAACTGACCTTCAGAGGCAGTTTCGTCGTATTGGAGGGCCTCATCCAAACTTTGAGGCAGATTTTGCAATTCTACTTTATTGATGCTGTAGCGTGTTCCCTCAAAGAACTTAACATCCTTTTGGCTCAAAGTCAGCAAGTAAAAACGCCCATCACCATTTAAAAGCTGTAGTAACGGCTTAACGTGGAAGCGGTCTGTAACTACCACCAACTCTTGAAAATCTAGCGGTAAGGGATAATAGCGAAAAATATCTTTAGAGAGAAAAATTGCTAGCCCTTGTCCCATTTCTTCCCAGAAATTGGGATTGTCTAATTTCTGGGCTTTTTGCAGTAATTCCATCGCTTCATTTTGCTCAACACCCGCATCAATTAAGCGAGATTCAGCTTCTTTAATTAAATTTTTAAAGCGAATTGGGTCTTGACGTACTTCTGCCCCTACTGGGTGCGTTGGCATATAAATTGAGACACAATTTGTTTTTGGCTGTTCTAGTAGTGTTTTTATTTCCTCTCTAGAAATTAATGTCATGTAATATGCCTCCAATGAACATAAGTGGATATATCAAAGCGGCTTGCTGACATTTCTGCTTTTTAGGTGGGAAGTTTTCCCAAATGGCATTTGATATGGACTTATTTCAGGTCATGGGAGAATAAGTTTCATCTTTCTTTCGACAGGCAATATTTGAAATAAGTATGAAAGATCATCCTTCAGCTTTGATATTTTTTACACCTGATTGCTTGTGCGATCGCCTGACAAAAGCCAAACTTACTTGCTTCATTACCCAGTACAACACTGTAAGTACTATGAACGTAAGGGTGATAATTAGCAGCGGTTTTTTAGCAAATACATCGTCTATGCTGGTCAGCAAGCTATCGGGTTGAGTTACAAAATCCCAACTGTTAAACCGTAAAAATCTCCCTAAATAAATACCTACAGCATTTAGAGCATGGGTAATCAACTCAACCGGTAAAATCCATTTGCTTTTACCAATGCGGTGAAAATAATGACCAAAATTAATTAACGACAAAACATATGCTTCAAACGCAGACAGAATTACTATCAGATAGACGGGGATGAGTACCAGGGTAATCATCCATATCGATTGAATCATGCGAATATCGTTGATCAAATGAATCACATCAGTCAACACATAAGGCGCATTCGGCAAGAAAGCATAGAAAACCAGGAATCCCAGCCACCATACCCAAGAACTTGCTTTTCTGGTGCGAAACAACCAGATACTCAGCAACAAAGGTATAAAAGCTAGGAACAGATTCCAAGTCATCCAACGGATATTAATTTGTAAGACATGCACAACTCTGGCTATTGATTCAATCAGTTCCGCTTTCATAGCTGCTTCCAAGAGAAGACGTTTAAGTGATTCTGAATTTCCTGTATTGATTCTAAAACTATACTCAGAACATCGTCAGGATGGACTTTATAAAGAAAGGATTAACAATCATTTAACTTATTGTTGTTGCTTATACAATTATCATATTAATTTCATCAACATTTGTTTGTATTCCGGAAATATGCCAGTTCTCGGCAACCGATGAAAAACGGATGTTACGGATATCTTGCACCATTCTCAACAAGCCCCGATTTACCTGGGTAATAGCAGTGATGATTTTGACATTCTCTTTTAGAGGTGCAAAGTATGTAAGGAATAATTATCGTTTTACCGACCAATCATCCGTTACATCCTCTTTGAAGACCGTTGCCGTAATAATTAACGCAGCAGCACTCGACTGCGGGGACCAACAGGGCGTTTAGATTGATTGATGGAACGACAGTTGACAGAATTGTCGAATGAGCAACCAGCACGCGATAAGGTTGAAGGATCTACTGTATTTATACTAGTTGCCAAGGTTTGACCACTACTAAACTCCATATTCGAGCTAGAGTCAGGTGATGCTGAATTAGAGTCAGATGAGAATACGAACGGTGCGTTTTGGGCGATCACACTACCATTATCAACTACTGCTGCGGGTGTAGCACCATCTGCTATTGATACAGGTGTAGGAGTCGCACCATCTGTGACTGGTGCGGGTGAAGGTGCGGGTGGGGGTGCGGGTACGGGTGCTGGTGCGGGTACGGGTGCTGGTGCGGGTGTACCACCACCAGCAGTCGGATTGATCGGAACTGCATTTATTGCTTTAATGGTTAATCGTACCAGGGGACTGTTAGCGATCTTCATGGATGTGACCGTTGGTTTCCCTGGCAAATCGGACTTGAAATCAAAAACTGTGGGACTTTTTCCGCCATTGCGATCGCTATATCGCGGACCTTGTCCATCCAGTTGAAAGGTACCTTGATATTGCTGTCCTGTTTTTGGATCGGTGACAATGCCTGTGTAAAGTGCTTTTTTTAGTCCAAATTCATCTTGAACTACAGCTTGAAATTTAGTTCCTGGCAATTTTCCTTGATAGTTATAAGGTTGTAATTCACCACTTGATAGCGCTGGTGAGGTGAGGCTACCATCAAATGATACGACCGGAATACCTTTAAAATCGACGTAGTAATTCAGACGGCCATCAGTATTTGTTTTTAATTTTACATAATTAGAGCTATACACAGGTACTCCAGAACGGTAGTAAGTTCCATTCTTGTCAGTATCGACACGAGTAATACGGTTGTTGTAATTGGGGTTAAAACTCGGCAGCTGAATAGTACCTGATAATTGACCAGTACTCTGAATTGTAATTTGAGCCGCAGCGCTTGATGCTGCTAAGGCGATGATGAGTGCAGCAAAACTACTCCTGCTAGCCAGCACGCAACCAAACCGATAGAGTGAGGCTTTATTTCTTGGTGACTTTAATTGCATCAAAATTTACTCCCTTATAAATTTTAAAAAAATGTCAAAAAAATCACGCGTAGGATTGCGGACGGGGGGTTCCCGCTCCCATTGCGTGAGGAAAGCGCTGAATAATGCATCAGTATGCAATAGCCGCGCATTTGATTACATTTACACCAGTAGTTAATTAAAACCGGAATGTTGCTCTTAGTGCGCCAACTACTAAAGGGTCGCTGGCAGCGTTATGATTCGAGTTAAAAACAACAAATACACCGGGAGTTAAAGCCAAATTATCTGTAAGTTGGGCACGATAAAAAAGTTCTACGTGTAATGCCGAATCGCTGCGTCCACCTTCTTTCCCATCCAATAAATCAGGAAAATTGTATCCCTCTGGTAAGGTACTAGAAGTAATTTTTGGTGGTTGCCCGACAAGAACACCACCTAAATTTCCCGGACGGAACAAATTGGGAAAAGCTGCGAATACTGCCCAGTTTGTTGTTTGGACGTTTCCAGAGAGATTTTCTGGTTTGGAGTAAGTCCAACCTCCCCAACCACCCAATTGGAGGTTGGGGTTGATCCGCCAAGCGATGGTCGCACCCACAGCATGGGTATCAAAAGCATCTGTATCGGGTGCAAAAATAGAAATCATCTGGGCATCCCCAACACCACTTCCCAGTAAGTCATCGGGTGAATGGGAGTAAAGATAATTCAGCCCGACATCAATGTTATCGGTAGGTGCCAAACTTAACTGTGCGCCAGTAGTATATTTACCGCCAAATAGTCCGCCAACCTTTTGATCGCCACCAAAGCTGGGAATTTGGGCACTATAAACACCTTGCAAACTGACGCGATCGCTAATTTGCCAGTCAAAGCCAACTCCACCAGTTCCATTCCCAATCCCCAAAATTGGGTTGCGCTGACCAAACATCGATATTGCACCATCACCAGAACCTTCTAATGGGTTAATTCCCCGAAAAGTAGTGATGGGGTTGACACCAGCCGATCCCACAACAATTCCCAAGTTTTTAGATAAGGGAAATCGATAAGACAATTCATTGACAACTATATTCTTTTGTGTATCTGACTCAAAACCCAAGCGTCCCATATTAGTAGATACAGAACCAGCTAAAGAACCCAAATTTCCCGCACTCAGCCCAGTTAGCAGTAAATCTTTCCCTGTAAAGGAAGTCGCTAGGGTTAGTTGCACGCTATTGGCAAAGGTTAAATTACTTTCGGCTTTATTTTTAAAGACTGTTTCTCCACCTTTGGGAGAAAAATAGACATCACCGCTACTGGTTCCCTGGGCGCTAAAAATCGCTTGACCCAGTAGTCTAGTGCTAGGGGAAAATTGATTTGTCTGTAGTTTATCAGTTCGCTGTTCGCCATAACTGACACGCTTTTCTACTTCCTGCAACTCCGTCTGAAACTCATTTTGCAAGCGTTGCAATAGAATTAAATCTTCTTGCTTAACAGCGTTATCTGTATTGTTAGCAACTAATTGATTAATCTTCAAAAGACAAGCGTTGACACCCGCAGCAAATTCATAACGGCTGATAGTGCTGTTACCAGAATAAGTCCGATTTGGGTATCCAGCCGTACAACCATAGCGCTCCACCAAAGACTGCAAAGCAGTAAAAGCCCAGTCAGAGGGTTGCACGTCATTTAGTTGCGACACAGATGTTATTTGAGACATTGCTGATTCTGTCTCATCTGTCGGATTTAGCGGTGTTAATTCCGGTGTTGAAATTTCTTCAGAGGAGAGTTGAGGAGTGGGGGAAGAATAATTTCCTTGTCCCCCTTGTTCCTTTATCCCCTTATCCTGAGACTTCGACTGAATCTTCTCTCTAACTTGATTCAGTATCTTTTTATGCTCTTGCTTAAGCGCTAAGGAAGCCGCTTGAGGACTTTCATCTGGCTGTATCAATTCAGGTGCTGTGATATCAGATGGCGGAACAACCTTGGCTTCTTGGTTTTGAGTTGATTTCACCACAAAATCTTCCTGGATCGCAGGCTGTGGTAACTCTGACCCAGATGTTTGCCCTGTTGCTAACACACCCGCCATCAACAGACCAATATCGCTCATTGTATTTTAGTTTACTAACACCAATATTTCCTTTGACAGGTAAAATAGGTGAAGTTCAGGATTTTTTCAGTTTAAAAGTGATAAAAATTACTAATTTTAATTTTCCGAACTATATAAGCTATTGAGTCTAGTTTCCAGTTAAAACAGGGAAAAACTATTAATGATATGGCATCTTGCTCTAAAAAAACTTAAGTGAATATACTGATTCAGAAGGCTATTTAGGTTTGATTTTACTATTGTAAAAGAAACGCGATCGCTTTGCTCTTGCCGGCTTTATACCTTGAAGAAGGAAGAAGGAAGAAGGGGGGTTTTGAGATGTGGATTCTCACCCCAGCTCAAAACTGACAACGCATAGACGGTTAGGGTTTTAAACCCCTACAAGAAAGAAGTTTGTATGTTGAAAACCTCTTCCTTCCTTCCTTCCTTCCTTCCTTCCTTCCTTCCTGGAAATTACTCAGGCTTGCTACAGTATTGTTTCATGTCACCTTCTAATTGATCGGACTGCTTACCAGCACTTGTAGCTGCTGTTAATGATGCGTCAATTACTTTCCTATCTTTTTGGATTGCGTTCCAACTACTTGATGAAGGTTTAGCATTTTTAGTTGCACCGAGAGCTTTGGCAGCTTTTGTTATCTCTTGGCTGAATGTTTCAAAAACTTTGACATAACTAGTTTGAAAATCTACTAATTTCGGGTCTTTGAAATTCATCTCCTTGAGTGATTTGGTAACACCTTCCAAATCCTTAGCCAGTTGCAAACTTGTTGTTACCTGATAGCCTTTTTTTTTCTCTACCAGAGATGTTCCTTGGTTAACTGCTTTAGTAAGTCGTTCGCACTGAGAGACTTTGGTTTCACTGCAACCAGCAGCTAAGAAAGTCAAAATGAGGCTCACAGGAGCAATAATGATATATTTACGGCACACAGACATTAACACCCTACCAAAAACCCAAATAATAGTAACCAATGATTCAGTAAGTTTGATTAGAGTTCCAGTAATTGGATACTTCAATCAAATTGCCGTCGGGATCTCGCAAATAAATCGATTCAATAGCACCTATAGCACCAGTTCTAGTCACGGGATCTGCAATAATTTTTACACCACAGGCTGAAATATGTTCTTGGACTTGGGATAGTAGCGTGTTAGTAATGAAACAAATATCTACTGACCCACGGGTGGGATGATTAGCCTTTGGTTCAAACTCATTGCCAAATTCATGCAGGTTAATTTTCTGACATCCAAACTGTAAAGCCTTGCGACAATTACCAAAAGTCACTACCTGCATACCGAGAACACAACAATAAAAGTTACAAGTTACCTCAGTATTATTTACCGTAAGAACCAAGTGGTCAATTCTCTCGATTTTCATCACGTAAAATCCGGCGGCAAAAACTAATATACCTCTAGTGTCATAGGTGAGAAAAGCGGAGTAGCATACTTTAGTAGCATTTATTTACGTTCATTCTAATACTACCAATCTACGGGTAATCCGAGCCTATCCAATGTGTCGCCGTCTCGTAAAAGTGGCTGAATGTCGGTGTCGATATGAATTTTTCCCTTAGAAAGCACCAAAGCACGTTGCGTAACTTTACCCAGCCAATTTAAGTCATGGGAAGCGATTAACATTACTTGGACGGGTAATCTTAATAATACTTGAGCTAAGTGACGCCGCCACGCTGGGTCAAGTCCGTTAGTTGGCTCATCCAAAATCAGAATATCAGGCTCTAACGCTAAAATTGACGCTAGGGCTGCAAGACGTCTTTGTCCACCGGAAAGTTCGTGAGCGGAACGGTTGGCGTAACCTTCTAGACCAAAATCAGCCAGGAGTTGCATTGCTTTGTCTATTGCTATTGCTGGTGGTACACCGTAGTTACGCGGGCCAAAGGTAACATCTTCTAAGATGGTAGGCATAAATAATTGGTCGTTGGCATCTTGGAAGCTAAACCCGATGTAACGCCGCACTTGGGGTAGGGTTTTCGATTCTAAGTGGATGCCGTTAATAAAAATTTTACCCGAGTGCGGTTGTTTTAAGCCCATCAGGTTCTCTAGTAAGGTGCTTTTCCCAGAACCTGTTGCTCCCATTAACGCTACACGTTCACCTGCATTTAATTTAAACGAAATATCTCGCAATACTGGTTCCTGGTTTGCATAGGCATATACCAGGTTTTCTACAGAGATTCCTGTTTGTGTCATTGGCAATGAGTTAGGAGTTGGGAGTTAGGAGTTAGGAGTTGGGAGTTAGGAGTTGGGAGTTCAATTGGTATAGGAAGTAATAGTTAATGTGAGAGCGATCGCGCAACCTAGCAATACAATAAAACGCTCTTTTGGTCTCAGTGTTGAATCTACTGGCAGCATTCCGTTGTAACCACGGGCAATCATCGCGGCGTAAACTCGCTCTGCTCTGTCCAAACTGCGGAGATATAAGGCTCCAATCATTGATGCACTCGCGTAGCGCAGCCATCCTGTTGTGCCATTTAATCCCCTCAGTTGAGCGCTACGTTGCATTTGTGTAACTTCCGCAAGGAGAATTTCTAAGTATTGCCCAGCTAAAAGTAAACTTTCTTTTAACCCTGCTGGTAAGGGTAAACCCTTAAGGGCAATACCGAAACTGTGGGGTGGTAAAGTTAACAAAAAACTATTCATCGTTATCAAACAGATGAGCGATCGCACTAGCAAAAAACTAGCTCGCTCCCATCCCAAAGGTAAGGCCAACAACGAGAGAAAAATCAATTCTGCACCGAGTAACCCTGTCAGCTTGCGAACTGGGACACGCAAGATGAAAAAAGCCCAAAAAAATGCGATCGCTCCATACACACCCAAGCAATACCAAGAATTTTGCTTCAGTAAAGCCGCCCCCACCACAATTATTAGAGATAGCTGCAACCGCAACGGCAAACAAATTTTTAGCATTTACCCAAAGTTAGGAGTTAGTGGTTAGGAGTTAGGAGTTGGGAGTTAGGAGTAAGGAACCAACAACTAACAACCAACAAATTAAGTATCAGCACTACTCGAGCGATCGCTCTTCGGTTTCACCAACTGTGCAAGACCAAAAGCAACACCAAAACAAACTGCAGAACCTACTAACCCGGCAATACTCGTGCCAATTTTGCCTAAGCCTTCAATTTGGTATTCAGCTAAGGGTGTCGGTACTTGAACGCGGACATTTTCTGCTAATTTCACAAAGCCTAATTTTTCGGCAACAGAATCTAAGCCGTCGGGATATGTTGAGGCAAACAGCGATAGCACACCCGCAACTAATAAAATACTCACCACAGGCACCAGCCAGCCTTTAATCTGCCGCTGTTCCCCGGATGGTAACAAATCTGGTCTGGCTGTGGCTAAGTAAGTCAGTACGCCTCCGGTAATCAAACCTTCACCAATCCCAATCAAAATATGCACTCCTGCCATCGCTGGTAAGGCTAAACCTAATGGTGCAGTTTCCGAAAGGGCTAATTCAATGGCACAAACTACAGATGCTGCTACTACACTCAGACCAGCCCCAATACCAGCGGCTAGGGGTAAGTGTTTTGACGAACTGCCGAATAGCCGATGTAAGGTTTGGGTTAAGCCCCAGCCAACCCAAACCCCAATCACCCCCATGTTCATAATATTTGCACCCAAAGCAGTAATTCCACCATCAGCGAATAAGACTGCCTGAATTATGAGAACCGTTGTGATTGCTAAAGTTGCTGCCCAAGGACTACCCAAAATCATCGCCGCTAAAGTTCCCCCCAACAAGTGACCGCTGGTGCCACCTGCTACAGGGAAATTAATCATCTGTGCCGCAAAAATAAAGGCAGTGGTTAAACCGAGGATGGGTGCGCGTTTAATCCCAAACGCATCCTTGGATTTACCCAATGCCAACCCTACCGCTACCACACTTACTAACCCCGTACCAGCAGCCACAGCCGGGGAAACAAAACCGTCAGGAATATGCATGTAGCGCCTCCGGTCTAATTGTGAACAATTGAGAAGTTTTATTACATAAAATTACGGTCATTCATTAATAAGAACAAAATTTCGAGTACTTTTACAATGCCCCCCTAGGGGATTTATTGGTATATTTTGAAGAATACCGAAAAGATTTTATGCATCAATGAATCATTTGTAAAAAATCAGATTCCCGACTTCTTTAAGAAGTAGGGAATCTAAGTATGTGATATTTAATTAATTTATCATTTGCCAGATAAGCAAAAATATCTAATAAAAACGAAACAAACTCAATATCCTCTGCCGCAACCGTTCAAAAGCAGGTTCTTCAGCAATTCCTTCAGCCAATAATATTTCATGTATCAATGGCACTCCTAACTGTAATTCTTCGAGAAAGTCTCGCTGGGTAAATACATCCTGCGGGTTGCCCTCTAAAACGAGTTGCCCTTTATCCATAACAAATACCCAATCTGCCCAGCGATAAACTAAATCAAGGTCATGGGTTGCCATCAATATAGTTGTGCCATCTGCATGAATTTTTTTCAGAGTTGCTATTAGGTTACGAGTATGCAATTTATCTAAATATGCTGTTGGTTCATCTAGCAATAATAATTCCGGTCTTAGCACCATAACATCTGCAATGGAAACTCGTTTTTTTTGCCCCAAACTAAGATGATGTACTGGTCTTTGTGCTAGTTCATGTAATCCAAATTCATCTAAGGCTTGTTCAACTCGCTGTTTAATTTCTGCTTCTGGCAATCCCAAATTACATAACCCATAAGAAATGTCTTCTGCAACAGTCGAGGCTACTAGTTGTTGTTCTGGATCTTGAAATATCAGCCCGACTTTTTGACGTAAGTTTATTAATGATTTTCGGTCATATTGTATGGGTTTTTCTTGCCAATACACAATACCTTTTTGGGGCTTATATAAACCATTAGCTAATAAAAATAATGTAGTTTTACCGCATCCATTTTGTCCAATCAATGCACATCTCTTATTGACTGGAATTTTAAGACTTAAACCATTAAGAGATAATTGCTGTGCGCTAGGATAGGTATAATGTATATTTTCAAATTCGAGTAAGTATTGCTGCATTTTGCCACCATAGTAAAGCTATTAGTAATGCACAACCGATGATTGCTTCTATGGCATAGCGTTTGGAGTCATGATACTGATATTCATGCCAAACGCGAAATTCTCCATTAAAACCCCGTGAGGCTAAACTTAATGAAAATTGACGATAATTTTCTAGAGTTCGTTTAAGTAATTGTCCAATCAATAGGGCTAAACTCTTCATCCCGATTCTGAAAGTACGGTAGCCACCACGAGATTGTTGTGCCGTCCATATCTCTGATGCTGTATTTAATAAAACGAAAATAAAGCGGTACATGAGCAATAATAGCTCAGTTAATAGTACTGGCAAACCTAGACGGCGGAGAGTCTGTAAAAGTTCGGTGAAGGGGATAGTTAACATGACAAAATATAAGCAAGAAAGAGAAGCGATCGCTCGTGTAAAAATTCTCAACCCTTGCTCAATGCCGTGGTAACTCAGATATACATAATAAGAACCGATAGTCAATCCATGCCAGGAATCGTTTTTTAATAAATTTAAGTGAGATATATCTATTACATTAATAGCTAAAGCTGGTAAGCTAGTTAACCAAAATAAACAAGCAACATAGACTAATTTTATATAAATTTTAGCGGGTATACCCGCATAAATAACTATCCAAATACCCATCCAGATAGCAATCAAAATTTGCACTTGGGGATGAGCGAAGGCTGATATTAGCAGTAGGAACAGGGCAAATATTAACTTTTGTTTTGGCGGCAACCAACGTAAGCGATTCGTATAGGCTAATATGTCAATCTGAATTTTCATTCTTTCGCTGTTCGGAGCGTCCCTTGTACAAGCCAATTACATAGCCAACAACACCAGCACCTGCCGCTGCTTGTACGGCAAACATTAAACTTTCGACTTCACCGCTAGGCAATTCTATTAATGAGTTAAACCAAGGTTTATATTCAGGCTGTATTTCTGTAATTGCTTTTTCTGCTTGACCATCTGCACCGCTAAATTCTGCACCTTTAATAAATACTAATGGCGCGGCTGCTAATACAATAACAGAACAAACTAATAACCAATTATGCGATTTTGATGTCTGTTGATTCATGAGTTAGATTTACTCCGATGGATTTAAAACGCAGAAGGATGCAAAGTTTTTGGGATTGCCTAGGAAGGTTTTTCTTGTTTAATTAACTGCAACATCTGCAATTCTTCACGACCATAGCTAGATAGCCAATTCCACACTAGCACTGTTAAAAGCCCTTCGCTGATTGCTAAAGGAATTTGCGTAATCGCAAAGATTCCGGCGAATTTTAGGAATGATGCGATAAATCCACCTGTTGCTGCGGGAAATGCTAAAGCTAGTTGCACAGAAGTGACAATATAAGTTACTAAATCTGCCAAAGCAGATGCAAGGAATATTGCTAATCGTTGGTTACCACTTTTGATTACTAAGCAATATATCCAGTAGGCAACAAATGGACCTGTTATTGCCATTGAGAATGCATTTGCTCCCAGTGTTGTTAGGCCGCCATGTGCCAGTAGTATTGCTTGAAACAGCAATACCAGACTACCTAACACTGACATGGATAAAGGCCCAAATAATACTGCCCCTAATCCTGTACCTGTCGGGTGAGAACTGCTACCTGTAACTGAAGGTATTTTTAATGCCGACAGAACAAAAGTAAATGCTCCTGCTAGCGCTAGAAGTAATTTTAATTCTGGATTGGCTTCAGTGATTTTCTTGAGCGATCGCAATCCTAAAACAAAAAATGGTAACGCTACTACCCACCAAAAAATCGCCCACTGCACTGGTAAATACCCTTCCATAATGTGCATAGCGTAGACCGGTGTAGCAGCACTAACAATAAAATAAAAGCTTAAAACACCTATCAGGACGAGCAATGAACGTTTGGGTTTCAAAGTTATTCTTGACAAATTATCTTACCTTACTTAAGAGCCAAAGACTATATTAACAAGATTGACGAATAAGGCGTAAAGAGTTAAAAAATCTAATCAATACATTCGGATAACCATTCTTCGGGTGCTTAATCTCATTGAGCTACAAGTAATATAACTCATTTTATACATTAGTTTGTTAGCAAAGATTCTTGACAATGCTTATACTAAGAAGCCCAATTACAATTACCATCTCAAAAATTAATGCTAAACTCTCTTAATTGAGGAAAATAAAGGGTATATTAATTGAGATAGAATTGCAAGAAATTATTTTATTATTAAGCAGTCTATTAAACAACTTTACTCGTGCATATCGAGTAAGGTTGGAATTTGGCAAGGTTGCAAGTTGGCTTGGAGTGTGTTTGTCTCGTCTTCAACAATTTTTGGGACGACTGCACGCACCGCAACAGGATATCCAATGATTGCGATTGCTGCCCTTAATTTCTTTTACCCCCTTTCCTGACTTCTGTAAACGTAACCCGCTGACTCCCCAAACGTAGAAACATCGGGTTGCACCTACAAACGATAAACGACTCATGCGCGAACTCGACAGTAAAAAAACAATCGAACTGCTAAACACCGTCATGGAATTTGAATTAGCAGGAGTTGTACGCTACACGCACTATTCCCTCATGGTGACTGGCCCCAATCGCATTCCAATTGTCACTTTTTTGAAAGCTCAGGCAACCGAGTCTCTACTTCATGCCCAACAAGTGGGAGAAATCGTCACAGGTTTAGATGGACATCCCAACCTGAAAATTGCCCAAATGGAGGAATCCCACAAACACTCTATCAAAGATATTTTGTCAGAAAGTTTAGCCCATGAGACAAAAGCTCTAGATTTGTACAAAGCTCTACTAGATGTTGTGACTGATGCCAGTATTTATTTAGAAGAATTTGTGCGGGGCATGATTGGACAGGAAGAACTACACGGTTTAGAACTGAAAAAAATGTTACGCGATTTTAGTTAACGCTCAAAAGTCAAGAGTCAAGAGTCAAAAATTAATATTCGACTATAGACTATAGACTATGGACTCTTGACTGTTAATTATGGATTTAAGTACTGCCTTACCTAGTTTTGCGATCGCCCTTCGAGAAGGAGTGGAAGCGGCTCTTGTTGTTGGTATTGTGTTAGCTTCTTTAGCAAAAGCCAAACAATCTGAATTAAACCGCTGGGTATATGCTGGTGTTGGCGTGGGCATTGCCGCGAGTGTCTTGTTGGCTGTGCTGTTCAATTGGTTGATTCAAACTTTAGGAGCAGTTAATCCCGAATACACGACTGTAGTCAAACCGATTTTGGGAAGCGTATTTGGTGTATTAGCGATCGCCATGCTCAGTTGGATGCTGATTTGGATGACGAAACAAGCCAAATTTATGAAAGCGACAGTTGAAGGAGCCATCACAGACGCCCTAACACAGAATTCTCAGGCTGGTTGGGGCGTTTTTAGCTTGGTTTTGATTGCTGTTGTTCGCGAAGGCTTTGAAACGGTTCTGTTTTTAGCAGCTAATTTTAATGCTGGTTTAGTGCAAGCAATTGGCGCACTTGCGGGGATTGTCGTCGCAGCAATTATCGGTGTGCTTTTATTTAAATTGGGCGTAAAAATAAACATTCGCCAATTTTTCCAAGTCATGGGCCTGTTGTTAGTGTTAATTGTCGCCGGTTTAGTAGTGTCTGTCCTGAAAAACTTTGACGCCGCTCTTGCGAACCTGTCATTAACTAACTCAACCTCAGAGAACCTTTGTTTTTATTACGACCATTTGAACGCAGTCCACTCATGCATTTTGGGACCAATGGTTTGGAATGCCTCCAAAGTTTTACCTGAAGCCCAATTTCCTGGCATCATTCTCAAATCTTTATTTGGCTACAGAGAAAAACTCTATTTCCTGCAAGCAGTCGGATATCTTGTGTTTTTATTCACCGTCGGCAGTTTGTATTTAAGTAGCATCACTGCTAATGTTCCCTCTTCTGGCAAGAATATTCCGCCTGCTCAAAAACCAATTATTAATGGGTAAGCGATGGCAAGTATAACTAATAAATAAGATCCCCGACTTCTTAGAGAAGTCGGGGATCTTTAAGTTACATCCGTTTTTCAACCGTTGCCACAGATGCATTAAAAATCACACTAAAAGTATAGATTTGCTGAGTCTTTATCAAATCAAAGATAGATGACGGCATTTAGTTCAAGCCTCTATATTGATAGAGTCATTAACCGAATAGGAGAAAAGTTTATGGGTTGGTTAAAAAGACTGTTTGGAATGGAAAAACCTGAAAATGCCCAGGTAAATCCTACTCCCGAAGTTGTACAGCAACAAGAAACACCTACTGCTGCTGCACCTACGGCTACTCAATCAATTGCCCCAGAACGTGTTGGCTTAAATGGGGAATATGACCAAAGTGGTTTAGCCAAGCGGGTAGCATTAGCTTTTGACCAAGATGCACAACTAGATGATATTGATACTTTATGGGTGGCTCAGACCAGCGCTACCGTGGTATTAAAAGGTAAAGTCCCAAGTCAAGATATTCTGAACAAAATGGCTTCTGTCGCGCGATCGGTTAATGGCGCTGCAGCGGTTGATACAAGCCAAGTGACAATCGGTTAACGTTCTTGATATCACATTTTCCACCAGATGCCGTCACCCTAGAAGGGTGCGGCTAAATTTACCAAGTCCACCTACGTGGACTAAGAAAATTAAGATCCCTGTAGCCCACCTGCGCGAGCTACCTTACACCGAACGCTAAGGGCGTATATATCATTAGCCGTCACCCTAGAAGGGTGCGGCTAAATTTACCAAGTCTACCTACGTGGACTAAGAAAATTAAGATCCCTGTAGCCCACCTGCGCGAGCTACCTTACACCGAACGCTAAGGGCGTATATATCATTAGCCGTCACCCTAGAAGGGTGCGGCTAAATTTACCAAGTCTACCTACGTGGACTAAGAAAATTAAGATCCCTGTAGCCCACCTGCGCGAGCTACCTTACACCGAAGGCTAAGGGCATATATATCATTAGCCGTCACCCAAGAAGGGTGTGGCTAAATTTACCAAGTCCACGTAGGTGGACTAAGAAAATTAAGATCCCTGTAGCCCGCGCAGGCGGGCTTTGTATAATTAGCCCTACCCTTCTAGGGTAGGTGCAAGGTCGGCTATGCCAGCTAATACCGTGGTCTTATTAATAGAGTTTTGAAAATTTAAAGTTTTACTAACCCAATCCAAAATTGCGCGGTTCACTTGTTCTGGAGACTCATCATGGGGACAGTGCCCCACATCTTCCAAATCAAGCAATTCTAAATTCTGATTGTACTGAGCAAATTTACTTGCAAGTGCTGGAGGAACAAATCGGTCTTTTTTCCCCCAAATTAAGAGCATGGGAATTGTTATGTTTGGTAAAACTGCTTTGACATTAGGACTGTAGTCAGCTTGAATCGAGGCTTTGAACAGAGCGATAAAAGCCCGAACAGAACCCCGGTCTTGGGGGGGTCCTGCGATAATGTCTATTAGTTCATCGGTAACAGCTTCTGGATTGGCGTAGGCGATCGCAGCCCAACGACGCAGGACACTTGGTTGGCGGACAAAGTTAAATAATGGTTTTAGCAAGACCGGGGAAGCGACAAAATTTTTGATTGCCATGACCAGTGGTCGCAATACAGGTGGAATAGCTTCTTCTTCCAATGTCGGATCGGGCAAGCTCATCATCACCACACCTTGCACCATATCTGGATGAGCTGCTGCTGCTGCTAGGCAAACCAGCGAACCAAGGGAATTACCGACTAATATCACTGGTTGACGAATGAATGTTTTCCAAAAATCGTAAACCTGCTCTACCCAGAGATTTACGCTGTAATTAGCTGAGGCTTTTTCTGAAGCACCCCAACCCAACATATCTAGAGCGTAAACAGTGTGCTTTTCTCCCAGTACTTCTAAATTATGTCGCCAATGACCAATGGAAGCACCAAAGCCGTGTAGTAAAATCAATGGTGTTGATTCTTGATTATTCTCGATAGGCCGGATGTAGGTGTAGCGCGTTTGCCAACCCCGCCAAACCCAGTCTCTTTGATTCCCTACTCGTTGGTTCCAGTGGATGGCAGTAGTCATAAATAATTTGAATGAAGGAAGAAGGAAGAAGGAAGAAGGAGGTTTATATATGTGGACTTGGACCCCAACTCAAAACGGGCGACCCCGATTAGGTCGGGGTATTAACAAGAACAGCGAGGATAAAACTTAATATTTAAAACTCAAAAAAATAATGTTGCACAAACATAGACTCGGTATGGTTCTTGTTCTTATAGCCCGATTCGGTGTTTCAGAGCGATCACTTCCTTTATTCCTTTATGCTAATTATATAACTTCATGATGTTTGGCTGCTTGCAAAAAACATCTATTAAATATGTTTTAGTTTTAATTGTGACATTAGAATAATGATAAATACTGAAGTAGCTCCTTAACTAAGCACTTAAACAACAGTACTGTTCTCAAGCTGTGTTACGTATATATCAACTTTTTCCGCAAATATACTACAAAAATAAATGTCAATGACTTGACAAAGAAATGTTACAATAGTTAATGATTGTTGCGGTTGTGTAATTTAGATTAACTATTCAATAGAAACTCTCTTTGAGTGAGTAGAATAACATATATAACCAACGTGACACTAGAATTCAGGATTAGTTACCCTAGAAATATAGTTTCATCAATTAAAGTCCTCAGCGATATCAGTATTTTATTCCTGAGGCACCCCAAATAAAACTCATCCAAATCCTTAAGCAAAGAGCTCCCAGAAATCATAATGCCTGTGATTGAGAAAAAAAGAACCCGCGATCTGCCCCAAATTAACGAAAGAATTCGCTTCCCGAAAATTCGGGTCATTGATACTGATGGCGCACAGTTGGGGATTCTGACCCCACAGGAAGCACTGCAACTAGCAGAAGAAAAAGAGCTTGATCTGGTGCTACTCAGTGACAAGGCCGATCCGCCGGTTTGTCGGATCATGGACTATGGGAAATACAAGTTTGAACAAGAAAAGAAAGCGCGGGAAGCCCGTAAAAAGCAGCACACGGCTGATGTGAAAGAAGTGAAGATGCGCTATAAGATAGAAGAACACGACTACAACGTTCGTGTCAAGCAAGCCGAGCGCTTTCTGAAAGATGGGGATAAAGTGAAAGCGACTGTAATGTTCCGTGGTCGAGAAATTCAACACAGCGACTTGGCAGAAACATTGCTCAAAAAAATGGCGACAGATTTAGAACCTTTTGGCGAAGTGCAGCAAATGCCTAAGAAAGAAGGGCGAAATATGATGATGCTCATCTCTCCTAAGAAGTAGGGCTGGGGTTTCCCCTGCCGTACTGGAGGAGGCGCGGGGAAACCCCTAGAGTACGGGAGGGGAGAAAATTTTTCTGTTCCGTTTTCCTCCATATTTTTCGGTTTCCTAATTAAAAAATTTCTGAAAAACCGATAGTCCTGAGTCCTGAGTGGGAAAAATAATACTCAGTTACTCAGGACTTTTGCTGTTTATGGTGCAAGAGTGAAAAAACTGGTGACTGTTTCCTTTTTTGTGCCCATTGGGGTGTGAATCCACCAGAAAGTTAGGCTAGATGGAACTGAAAAATCACTGGTTTGCTCCAAACAGAGGCATTTTCAAGCTACTGCTACAGTGGGTGAATCTCCGACCGGAGGAGAGCGATCGCACTCTATTAATGTTTGCTTTTTACACTTGTACTTCAATAGGATTACGGTGGTCAGAAGACAGTACAGTAGCGCTGTTTTTAGATGAGTATGGCTCTGCATCACTGCCTTGGATTTACATTGCCAGTGCAGTTCTGGGTACTTCTTTGGTGTTTTTTTACTCTTGGCTGCAAAAGATTTTTCCACTGCGTAAGTTAGTTGTGGCGATCGCCCCTTTGATGTTTGCGCCATTAATCTTATTCCGTCTGGGTTTGCAAGTTTCACAACTAGCAGTCATCACAATTTTTATGCTGCGGCTTTGGGTAGACGCATTTTACGTCCTCAATGACCTGAATACCTCAATTACCGCCAACCAGCTATTTAATATTCGGGAGATTAAGCGCACCTACCCACTAGTAAGCAGTGGCATTTTAGTCGCTGATGTGATTGCTGGCTTTAGTTTGCCTTTACTATTGCTATTCTTTGGGCTAGATAACGTGATTATTCCAGTTGCTGGGATCTTTATCGCTTTGGGTGCAGGAATTCTTTGGTATATAGGTCGCAACTATCGCCAAGCTTTTCCTGACACTCTACAACGAGCAATGCCAAAAGCACACTCACAGAAAAGACGGATGCTTTCTGGTTCGTTCAAAAGCTATGCTTGGCTGCTGTTTGCCTTTTTTGCACTGCTGCAAGTGATCGGGGTGTTAATTGATTTTCAGTATCTCACCCAGATAAAATCAAATTATGACGACAAACAAATTGCGAGTTTCTTAGGTATATTTGGTGGCATTGCCGGACTGTGCGAACTAGCAATGCAATGGTTTGTCTCCAGCCGAATCCTTGAGCGTTGCGGAGTATTTGTCACTGTTGCGACTTTGCCAGCCACGGTAGGAATTTTATTACCATTAACAATACCTTTACTGGGCTTGTTTCCTAACGACCAATCGCAAAACTTTTTCGCAGGGATAGTAATTCTCAAGTTCTTAGACGAGCTTCTGCGCTATACCTTTATCACTAGTAGCGGGCCTTTGCTGTTTCAACCAATCCCAGAGAGAATTCGCACTTACGTACAAACATTATCAGGAGGAATTGCGGAATCTGTCGGTGCTGGAACAGCAGGTATATTAATTTTAGTTACGTTCTGGCTCTTTGGGCGGTTTTTACCCTCTAGATCAAACAGCGTGTTGGTTGTGGAAACAGCGCTTATAGCGATCATCTGTTTGGGAGTAATTTGGCTGTTGCAATCCCAATACGTCAATCTCTTAGTTGTGAGTGCGGGGAGGGGTAAACTTAGCGGTACAGATGTCGATTTGCTGGCATTCAAGCAAGCGGTAATCAAAACTTTAGGAGAAAAAGGCACCGAGGCAGATAAACGCTCCTGCATTGAACTTTTATCCCAAATCGATCCCCAAGGAGCGACAGAAGTTTTAGCCCCCTTACTTGCGAAGCTACCCTCAGATTTACAGAAACTGAGTTTGGAGGTGATGCTAACAAGAAATGCAAATCCCGCTTATTTGCCTGAAATCCGCGCTTTCTTAGAAGCACCACACATAACCTCACCCCCCGTTTTTGCCCTTGCTTTACGCTATGTTTGGTTGACTGAGCCAAATCACGATTTAAGTCAACTAGAAGAGTATTTAGAAGAAGGACACAACAGCTTGATTAGGGCGACTGCGGCGGCATTAATATTGTGTCAAGGAACCCCGATCCAAAAGGCAGAGGCAACAAAAACCCTGCGAAAGATGCTCACTCATAAACTTGAACTGGAACGGGTGAATGGAGTTAAAGCTCTCAGAGAAGTCGTTTATTTACAGGCACTGCGAATTCACATTCCGAATTTGTTAAAAGATGACTCTTTGAGGGTGCGTTGTGCAGTATTAGAAATGATTGCAGCAACTCAATTGGAGGATTTCTATTGGGCATTGTTATCAGGACTTTACTACAAATCAACCCGAGTAACAGCAATACGAGGTCTGGTACAACTGGAGAATGAAGGATTACCAATGTTGTCACAGCTAGCTACCAATCTCTACAAACCAGAACTAGCAAGGATGTATGCTTGGCGAACTATTGGTCAAATTCCCACTCCAGAGGCAATGGATAGTTTATGGTTGCATTTGGAAACTTCTCGGGGGACAACGAGGGATCATATCCTCCGCACTTTACTTAAAAGACTGCAAAATGAAGGAAATGCTATTTCTTATTACCATCTAAATGAGAGGAAGGTGGAAAAATTGATTACCGAGGAATTACGATTTTTAGGTAATATTTACGCCGCATATGTAGACTTAAAAACTCAAGGCACGATTTACGCGGCGTATATAAACTTTCAAACGCAAGATCCTTTTAAAACGAATAAATCAAGTCAGAGAATTATTGCGATTTGCGAGTTACTACAACGGGCGCTTCTAGAAGTAGAAATTGATGTCAAAGAGCGCTTATTGTTACTGCTAAAACTACTTTATCCCTTGGATAAGATTCAAGCTGTAGCTTTTAATCTTCGTTCGGAATCAGTAAAAAACTTTGGACGGGGGTTAGAAATCCTGCAATATACCGTGAATTTGCAGATTAAATCTGTTTTGCTAAATATTTTAGATCGGCGATTGCCTGACGAAAAATTGCAAACTCTTGTAGAAGCCGGAATAGTGGAATATCAACAAATGACATTAAGCGATCGCACTCGCAGTTTATTGCTGCAAGAAAATTCTCTTTCCGACTGGTGTTTAGCTTGCTGTTTTCATTTTGCTTTATCTGCTCGCATTCGCTTAACAACCAGCCAAGTTGTGCATGCTTTACGTCATCCCAGAGGCTTAGTAAGAGAAGCAGCGATCGCATATTTGAATATGGCTTCGCTTCGTATTCTTCTAGAAGTTCTACCCCAGTTAGAAAACGATCCCCATCCTCTTGTCGCAGCCCAAGTTAAAGACTTGATGCAAAGGTATCAAATTAGTTAAGTGTTAGTTGTTAGGTGTTAAGTGTTAGTTGTTGGTGGGGAAATATGGAGAAATCAAATTTTGAGGATTTACAGGTCTTTCAATTGTCGGAAAAGTTAGCAGATAAAATTTGGAATATTGTTTTGGGTTGGAGCCAATTTGAAAAAGATACTGTTGGTAAGCAAATTGTTCGTGCTGTCGATAGTGTAGGAGCTAATATTGCAGAGGGAAGTGGACGTTATAATTTTCAGGATAATCGACGCTTTATCAAAATAGCTTTCTTGTTCTTTACATGAAACAAGATTTTGGTTAAGAAGAGCATATACTCGCAAATTATTAACTAGCGAACAAGTTGATAAACTTAGACCAATTATTGATGAATTATCTCCAAAATTGAATGCTTATCTAAAATACCTTGATAACGCCTCAAAAAACCAAAAAACCACCAACCACTAACCACTAACCACCAACAACTAACCACCAACAACTAACCACCAACAACTAACCAATAACAACTAACCAACAACAACTAACCACTAATCTTTATGCTTACAAGTGTTGACCGATTATTATTTATCCGACGAGTTCCGATTTTTAAGGAATTGCGCGATGATTTTATTGTGGGACTGGCTTCGGTAATGGATGAGTTATCATTTCCAGCTAATTACACAATTTTTAAACAGGGAGAAGAAGGGCGATCGCTCTATATTGTTATTTCAGGTAGAGTCAAAATTCATATTGGGGATAAACTATTGGCAGAGTTTTCCAAAGGGGAATCTTTTGGTGAAATGTCAGTGTTTGACGCTCAACCACGTTCGGCATCAGCCACAAGTTTAGAAGCTTGTGAATGTTTGGAACTCACTCAAGAACAACTTTACGATGCCATCGAAGAAACTCCGGAAATTGCTGTAAATATTATTGGTGTTTTATCTCGTCGCATTCGCGAACTTAACGACAAAATTAATGCGATCGGGGCACAGTATTAGCCTGTATTGATATCTTGCACTAATTGTAATCAGCCGTAAACTAAAGTTTCGGCTCAAAGCTTAAGCCCATTAAAATGGGTTGAAATCTTTAACCAGTCAGATTTATCCTACATTCCGCACTTCCAAATGCAATCCATTTTAAACAATAGATGAAAGCTGGGTAGTTATCCTGTTTAATTTCTTTTTTTGAGGGTTGTGTCAAAGTTATAAATTTTGGTTTTTTTTGATTTAATTTGGTTATACTACTATTTGAAGTGCGGAATATGGGCTACATTTATCGAGTTAGTGATGACTCTAATTCTTCTAAAGCTTGAAGATTTCCTACTACCCACGCACGTTCCACCGTATCAGTGATAATTTTCCTAATATTAACATCCGGGAAATTCGGGCTAGTATCCGATTTTATATATTTATTATTTTGCAATAAAGAAATAGTGAAATTGCCATCATCATAAATCCAAACTTCAGGGACTCCAATGGCTAGATATGCATCTATGGTTGTCTTAGATGTGACATCAGCCTCAATAGCTAAATCTGGTGGAGGGTCATTAGCTTGCAAACGGCGACGACCAATCATCATCTGATAATTTTTGATGTAAAAGCAGGCATCAGGTTCGACACCTGCTGCACCTTCGCGTTTAAAAGTGGTAGAACCAAAGGGTTGATATCTAATTTTTTTTGCCCTAAGCAGGGTTTTTACTATATCAGATATTAAATCTCTAGGAATTTCGTGTTCGGGTAGAGGAACCATGATTTCTAATCTACCTTCGCTATAGGCAACTCGTGCAGCGCGTTTGTTTCCCAATTCCTGCAAAATCGACTCAAATTCTTGCCAGGTGACATCAGAGATAGTTACTAGGCTACCAGGAGCTAGGTGAATTTTGCTGATGGGTTTGACAACGGGGATGGTAGCTGTCATTGGTTATTTGTAGGATATGGCTTTAATCACAGTTTAACAGCGTGGGGACAAAGGGTTTCGCGATTATTTTCTCTAAAAACCGTTGCGGAATCTCAGCAGTCGCTCCCCAATGCATATGAACATAAGAAGCGTGGAGATTCTCAAGCAAACTCCATCCTTCATGTCCTGTAAATTCTTCACTATCGTACCGATAAGTTTTAAACAAAGGCTGACTCGGTTCCAAAATTAAACGAGAACGGTGGAACTCATGTCCGCAAACAGTCGTACCAGCATCAAATAGCAAACTATTAGACAAAGCAACTGCACGACGATATCCCAAAGTTAAACGTTTATCCATCACTGCTGTTGTGGGTAATACTCCTACCATTGGCCAAGATTTACCCTCAAAATCTACAACTTCCTCGCACAGATACATCAACCCACCACACTCAGCAATTGTCGGCATTCCCTCTAAAATGGCTGTTCTAATTGCATCACGAGTATTAGTATTTTCCGCAAGTTGTTGGGCAAAGATTTCCGGAAATCCACCTCCGAAATACATTCCTTGTACACCGAACGGCAGTTTGGTATCTTCCAAGGGACTCCAGAAAACTAGTTCTGCACCGAGTTCTTGTAACAAATCAAGATTGTCTTGATAGTAGAAATTAAAAGCGCGATCGCGAGCAACTCCAATTCTAATCGGGGAATGGGAAAGTGGGGAAGTGGAGGTATAAGCAGCTGCGGTTCTTGCTTGTCCTTCTTCTTTGCTAGACCGTAACAGGGGTAACAATTTTTCCCAGTCAAAGCAAGTATCGCCCAAATCGGCGAGTCGTTCAATCACAGCATTTAGTTCGGGGAGTTCCTCTGTAGGGATTAAACCCAAATGGCGATCGGGAATTGTGATGTTATCTTGACGTCGCAGCACTCCAATAATTGGTAATTGCAGGGGTTCTAGAGAATCTTTTAGTAGGGATAAATGGCGATCGCTTCCCACACGATTGAGTACCAAACCAGCAATTTTTATCCCAGGGTCAAAAGAACAATAACCGTAAGCGATCGCTGCCACAGAACCAGATAATCGACTGCAATCAATCACCAAAACGACAGGTAAATCCAGCAACCGTGCGATGTGAGCCGTACTAGCGAAAGAGGAGAGGGGGAAGATATTTTTCGCTATTTCTTTGTCTTCCCCACTCCATTTCACTCCATCAAAAAGCCCCATCACTCCTTCAATCAGGGCATAATCCACCCCTTGACTGTGACGGCTAAAACATTGCTGTACGTAAGCTTCTGAAGTCAATACTGGGTCTAAATTCCGACAAGCTCGACCAGTAACGTGCTGATGAAACATCGGGTCAATGTAGTCAGGACCAACCTTAAAAGACTGTACCTGTTTTTTGTGCCGATACAAAGACGACAAAAGGGTGAGCGTGACTGTTGTCTTGCCCACCCCACTGCGTTCTCCTGCAATAATTAAAGACATAAAAGAGTTGCGACTTAAGAGTTAGGAGTTAGGAATTAGGAGTTTTGAATTATACTAGATTCTTACTCATTATTCCTAACTTTTTACCTCTAATACCAATTCTTCGTGAGTTTGAGCTTAATCAAGCCCGTTTGCGTGATTTCCCGCACACACTGGTATAACTCCCAACTCCTCATTCCTAATTCCTAACTCCCAACTTCAGAATTTGCGCTGTCACCGCAAGGCTTTCTTCAAACAGTGCCTCACGACCCCAGCGTTGTACCTGCTTACTCAGCAAAGATTCGGCCTTTTGTTCGGAAAGTGAACTCACTTGTTGGAACAAACCCGCAGACTGGGCACCACCTTGGGTTTCCATCCGCATACAACCGCCTGTTTCCGTACAAATCAGCGTACCGCAATTTGCTTCCGGATTGGTAGAACTCAAACGCAAAGCAATCAAGTCGCCGATAATCTGACCAGAACTGGCAATCGGTACTCCTGCTAATTCAGCTTCTATTGGACGCTGGTCTTTGCCAACAAGCTGAATTTTGGTGATGTCATAATCTCCGCTTTCTTTTTGATAAGAAACCGGAAGCCATTCTAAACGACTCGCCAACCAGCCCAAAAACATTAAGCCTTGAGCGGGGTTGCCTTTTTCGTAATCAATATTTACTCGATCAATTTCTCCTAACGCAGCCCGACGTTGGGGTGAATCGTAAGCTTCTGCCGCTAATTCTTGCCATGCAGAGAGACGACGCCAATTCAAGTCAGCTAGAGGTATACCAGCTTCTACTAAGCTTTGTGAACTGAGCAAATCAGTTTCTGGCTCGTTAAATTGGCAAGAATCGACAATCACATTATTGCAAACTGCTGCCAATCGCTTAAATAGTCCGTTGTTGAGGTCTGGTGTTGCCTTCCACCACAGGAATTTTGGCAAACCACCGATCAACAACGCCGGCACCATCCCACCGATGCGTTCCAAAGCCGCAGGGGTTCCAGCTAGAGTGATGTATTCGCAGCAGACGAGGGTACTTGATGATTGCTTTTGGATCGGACAATAAGCGGAGACTTGCGCCTTCACACCTTCGTCTTCCCCAGCCAGAGGAGACAAATTAATAATCCGGCAGGGGTTGCGTGAAGCAATTTCATCAGCAATTTTCGGGCTTTTTCCATCGGAACTGTAGGATGCAATCCCTGCCGGATTACCTGCTGTTCCGCCGCTCTCATGTTTGGCGACTTCTTCGCGCAATATGGCGAGAATTTCAGGTGTTGGAATTCCAGTCTCAGGTAGCCCGTGTTTTTTTTGCAATTCCCGGAGTGCCGCTTCCATCTGAGGTCCGAGAATGCCATCAATTGGGCCGTGGTAAAATCCAGCAGCAGCCAAGAGATACTGAGTTTCTTCAGGTTCGTAAACCACCAAAGTAAAAGTTGTGGCACGAGTGGCAGCAGGTAAGGTACCATCAGTTCCCGTCATACCATAACTTTGCCAAATTTGACTCAGTTCCGCTTCAATTTCTGTGACAGAAATATCCTTCGGTGCCTGAAGTGAAAAAACAGTAGGAGCTTGGGAAACCATATTAGTTGTTATTGGTTAGTGGTTAGTGGTTAGTGGTTAGTGGTTAGTTGTTAGAAGTTAGGAGTTAGGAGTTAGGGGTTAGGAGTTAGGAGTTAGGAGTTAGGAGTTATCGGTTCGTAGACAACTAACAATTAACAATTAACAACTAACAACTAACAACTAACAACTAACAATTAACTTTTTAAAGTCTGCGCCAGCGGCGACCATCTTGGTTGATTAATAACTCCGCTTCTACGGGTTCCCAGGTACCAGCTTCATATCGGGGAACTGTTGCTGGATCTGAGGGTGCATCCCAAACGGAAAGGGCTGGTGTCACTACCTGCCAAGCAGCTTCCACTTCGTCTCCCCGCGTGAATAGGGATTGATCGCCCATCATACAATCTAGAAATAGGCGATCGTAGGCATCGGAAGTTGCTTCGATACCAAAAGAACCATAACTAAAGTCCATATCCACGGAACGGGTGCGGAAGTCGGCCCCAGGCATCTTGACTTCAAAACGCAAGCTGATTCCTTCATTCGGCTGAATCCGCATTGTCAAAACGTTGGCGTTCATCTGTTGCGCGGCGGATTGGAACATCCGAGAGGGAACTTCGCGGAAGTGGATGGAAATCTCACTCACTTTTTTCGGCATCCGCTTGCCAGTACGCAGGTAGAAAGGAACTCCTTGCCAGCGCCAATTGTCAACCAAAAATTTCATCGCCACATAGGTGGGTGTTGTGGAGTTGGGAGCAACACCAGGTTCTTCATGATACCCAGGTACGGGCTTCCCTTTCATCCATCCGGCGCTATATTGACCGCGTATTGCTGAAAGGCTGAGGTTGTGAACGTCTGCTAATCTAGTAGCCTGTAAAACCTTCACTTTTTCGGTACGCAGACTATCAGCATCCATTGCGTTGGGTGCTTCCATCGCCGTCAAGCAGTAAAGTTGCATCAAGTGATTTTGCAACATATCCCGCAATGCGCCGGCGCTTTCATAATATCCAGCTCGGTCTTCAACGCCTACGGTTTCTGCGACAGTAATCTGTACGTGGTCAACAAACCGCCGATTCCACAACGGTTCAAAAATCGCATTTGCAAAGCGAAATACTAACAGGTTCTGAACAGTGTCTTTACCCAGATAGTGGTCAATGCGGTAGACTTGGTTTTCTTTGCAATACTTTTGTACTACTATATTTAGGCTCTTCGCCGAAGCCAAGTCTCGACCAAAGGGTTTTTCGATTACTAGACGGTGTTTGTAGGAGTCTTGGAGCATTCCCCCTTCACCCAACTGCTTAATCGCTTCTGGAAAAAAGTTAGGAGCAACGGAAAGGTAGAACATCCGGTTTCCTCGGGTTCCACGTTTCTCGTCTAATTCAGTTAACAAATTCTTCAGCTTTTCATAGTCCTCTGGGTGGTCTATGTTACCAGGACAGTAGAACAGGCCTTGAGAAAAGTCCTGCCAGAGTTCCCCAAGTTCAACTTTGGGATGAGCTTCTTGCATCCCTTTTTGCATTTGTTCGCGGAAGTACTCATGAGTCCAGTCTCGACGTGCCACACCAACAATAGTGGTTTCTGCTGGAATGCGTCTTTCCCGCCGCAATTTATAAAGCGCTGGGACTAATTTGCGCCAGGTGAGGTCACCGGAAGCACCAAAGATGACTATGATCTGGGGTTCGGGCATCCCTTGCTGTTGTAGTCCGGCACGCAAGGGATTTTCAAGTAAACTGACCATAGAATTTTCAGTTCTAAGTTTTGTAGTTGGACGATGGTTATAAGTTAGGAGTTAGGAGTTAGGAGTTAGGAGTTAGGAGTTAGGAGTTGAGGAAAAAACTAAATTCTCAACTCTCCCCTATTTAACTAAAAACTCAACTCTCAACACTATTATCTGACGTTGCTTGGGTTGGGGTTTTTGGAACCCATAGTAAATGTTGTGTCTTGCGCTACTAACTGCTCGCCTAAATTGTATTTCTGTTACGTGGCCTAGCAAGGAGGAGAATCAATCGCCTGCATGAACCGTAATTCAGCAATGCCCTCTCTTGACTGCGTTTGTACAAAGCATACTCTCGGCACATAAACAGGATTAACCCAAAGTGGCGGCAACATCTATCTTCCTTGCCTCTTATCAATCCGATTGAGCAGAAGCTGCCATAAATATGATCGCTTGACTCCTCCCAAATGCCAAACCTTAATATCAGCGTTAACTAATTAGTTAATTCGGTATTTGAAATTTTGGAGTTGCCAATAATACATCCAACGTTTGGGCTCTAACAATCCAAAATTCCAAATTGCTCATCGATTCCTTTTATTATTAGCGGTTACAAGGAAGCAAGCTTTATCCCAAAGCCACTTTGTCTAATGACCGTTTTGAATAAAGGACTCTACTTTTGCTACATCCTGTTTGCTGCCAATAATCAAAGGTGTCCGTTGATGCAGTTTTTTCGCCACTACGTCCAAAATATCCATGTGCCCTGTAGTCGCACGGCCACCTGCTTGCTCAATCACATAAGCTAGGGGAGCAGATTCATAAAGCAAACGCAACTTACCCTCTGGTTGTTGTAGCGTCCCTGGATAGAGAAACACACCACCTTGAAGCAAAACTCTATGGATGTCGCTAACCATTGCTCCACTATAGCGAGCCGAATAGCCTTGTGTCCGGTGGACGTAGCGGACATACTCCCGGATAGATTCATCCCACTGCCAGAAATTGCCTTCGTTGACGCTGTAAACTGACCCGTGGTTGGGAATCTGGATATTTTCCTCACAGAGGATAAATTCTCCTAAGCTGGGATCGAGAACAAAGGAATGAACCCCTTTGCCTATAGTATAGACTAGCATTGTGCTTGGACCATACAGGATATATCCTGCAGCAATTTGCTTACGTCCTGGAGCTAGCAAATCTAAAGCTTCATGATTGAGGTCGTCTCCTTCCTGTTGCCGAATCGCGAAGATGGAACCCAAGCTGAGATTTGTATCGGTGTTTGAGGAACCATCAATCGGGTCATACAATAATGTATAACGACCAATTGGGCAATTTTCGGGAATATAGTAGACATCTTCCATTTCCTCGGAAGCTAGGCGACAGACTAAGCCGCTTTGCTTGAAAACCGAGATAAATACATCGTTAGCATAGACATCCATCTTTTTGACGGATTCTCCTTGCACGTTCGTCTCCCCAGTAAATCCGAGAACGCCTTCCATCAAACCGGCACGACTCAGACGACGGGCAACCAATTTACCAGCAAGGCCGATGCGATTCATCAGCGCACTCAGGTCTTGAGAAGAAGGAGAAAAGCTTTGAAGTTGCTGTAGGACATGACGGGATAAAGTTGTACAATCGCGATCTAAGCTACGGTCTGTGCCGTTGTTAATAGACAACTCTAGAGATTCTGCGGCTTTAGTCATGTTTTAAGTTCTCCCGAACGACTGGCAGTTGGTTTGGTTCATCACCGGACACAATCACGAATTTTGCTTTCTCACTGTGAGTAATCCCGACTGTGCCAGTATCTTTGTTGTGAATCGCAACTTGTGGTTGCTGCCTCTATCTTAGAAAGGTTATTTGACAACGGAAATGTGATTTTAGATTAACTAAAGAAATCAAGCTCTTTAAAAAGTTGCTATGGTCAATTAAAAAAATATCCAATATAGCCGTAGGATAGGCTGGGTAAAGTGTTTGAATATACATTATTAGCGAGGGAACGCCCACCGTACGCGATCATTTATTTTTTCAATTCTTCTAAGTACAAAAAACTCTTAATGTGTTCCTATTTTAAAAACCGACTAGTCGTGACATCTGTTTAACAGTCACAACTACCCGGATACATTTTTCGGAATTTATTTTGCTGTTAATTGTTTTTGGAAAGTTTCAGCAACTAATAACTTGCATAACTAGAAAACAATTTGCTAAGATTTAGTTCCATCCCTGTTAAGACTCTTGTTTTTGACCACCCCAGCTAGGTCGTCGGTTATCTTCTCGTGGTTTGGCTTTATTAACTCGGAGTTGACGACCCATCCATTCTGCGCCATCTAGTTCCGCAATAGCTGCGTCTTCCTGGGTATCTTCACTCATGTCAACGAAGGCAAAACCGCGCATACGACCTGTTTCGCGGTCAGTTGGTAATACAACTCTTTTGACTTCGCCATAATCTGCGAATACTGCTCTTAAGTCGGCTTCGGTAGCGCGGTAGGAGAGATTTCCAACGTAAATAGTCATTGTGGATCGCGTTAAGTTTAAACAAGGGACGCTTTAGTTCAGCAAAAAACCAGGTTGAACAAATTGCAAAAATTGCTTTTGTCTCCTCTGATTCACCATTGGTCAATGTAGTAGATACGTAACTGGCAAGTCGCACCATCTACTACTAAACCAGTGGTTTAGCTAAATTTACGCATACGCTCATATAATAACTGATTGTGTCATTTTTCAAAGTATGAGATTTTACAAACCCTGAGATATTCAGATCGGGATTGCTTATAAATCTTAAGGCTTATAGGATTTTGTTTGATATCTTCCATGTTTTCATTGTAAAAGATACCTACTGATACACATAAAAAAATTACCTATTTATCACTCAGCACCGAAGATAGGCTGAGATCGTTAGTAAAATATCGTTTTTAGTTGACGGTTAACCTTTAACTGTTAACCGTCAATTGTCAACCATCAATCAATAGAGATTGATTGGGGCCCCTTGGATTTGCCATTATTTAATTCACTAACGCTTGTTGTGTAGGTACTTGAGTCTGTTTGCTGAACAAGCCAGCTTTTGACAGGATCTTCAGCGAGGCTTAGTCTAAGCACACCGGAGAATAAACCACCCATGAAGGAGGCTGGGTGTTGAGTGAATTGTTTAAATATTGGTGTCAGTTCATCAATAAACATGAAGAGTCTCCTGGGGATACGTTGATAAATTAACAGCTATCAGTTAACAGTTTTATGGGTTGGGCTGAATTTACCTAATCTTAGGTATAAATACTTGCGATACCGCCCTTGCTGACTGTTCGCTGTTTTAAGACTTTTTAATCTATGGTAACGTGAAGAACAATTTTCGGTTGTTGAGTAGCCAATAAACCCGTCTTCTCCAACAATACCTTTACCACTTTTCTGACTTGGCTGCCTGTGACTGGCAAGATGGACAACCGCCAACGGACTCTCTAGGTTCCCATACTAACTCAACCACAAGCCTCAAAGAAACCGGGAAAACCCACAAAAATATAGCGTTTCAGGTTACGATTTTTGCTTCCAACCCGGTTTCTGGCATTGGTCTTGAATGTAGAGTCCTACATCAGGTTTTCTTCAGGCATCATGCACTTATCAGAATCGCAACCTGCAGGACCGGCTTCCATTGACTCAAAAGAATCGTAACGGCTGAGTGCTGTATAGAAATCATTGGTTTTGCACCGCATTTTTACTTCTTTCATCAGTCGCTCGTATTCCTGTTTTGCAATCGGCTCAAAGGGTAGACGGGGGAAAGTTTCATGGTCGTCAAACCGTGCTAAAAGCGCAGCACTCATGTAGCCTTCATCATCGCGAATAGCTTCATAGATGCGAGTTCCGAGAGTTTCGACTTCCGATTCCCGCACCTCAATAGTCGCGGAAGTGTTGTGTGTGACGTAGAATTTCTGCACTTGCATATAGAAATCCATTTGAGCGATCGCGCTAAATTTACCGATTTCTATAACATCCGCACCTGGTAAATCAGCCCAAGATACAGCGACAGGAATTTCCACCAACCATTCAGAACATCGTGGATCAAAGGGATCGTTTAATAAATTCCCTTGCTCATCTTTGTCAGATTGGGAGGGGATGACATTATAGCCATACTCAATACAAGCCAATGCCACTGGGTCATTTTTGCCAAAAGTAATCCGTCGCAAAAATCTTTGTGCTTTCGGGGGATGCCATCCAGGAGAAGCACCTGTGAGCAGAGATTTTGTCCCGGAAGGTTGGACTGTAGTGCAGCGATTCGGACGTTTGAGATTGTGGCGATCGCAATATTCCCAAACTACACTTTCTACTACTTCTTTCCAAAAACTGAGGTATTCTTTTTCTTTGTGTTTAAATGCCAATCCCTGTGTTGTCTGTGGTCTACCTTCTTCCCACCAACGCAACCAATCAACACCAAAAGCATGAACGAAGAAATCAAACAAACCTGTGAAAGAAACGCCAACAATTGGGTCTAATTCCCGGCTGTATTGATAGCGAGGTTCCAAGAACTTGTGATTTAAAAGTCCAACGACAGATAAAGCACCTGCAGTGAAAGCCTCTTTTTGTTCTTTGTAGTTATCCGGGTCAATTTGATTTAAGTGTACCTCGGAAAGATTGCAGTGAAAATTGGCACCAATAATCTCCGTAATGTTACCCTAAAGGCTTTTTATCCTCTAGTTCTACAGATTCATTATTATCTGTAGTTCGGCGTACATTTTCACTTACTTTTTAGGTTGTAAGTGCCCCACACTCTTGCCAGGATTATATTCTTCAATAAAAGTTTCACCTGGTACGCTCTACGGTTTCAAAGGCTCTTGATTTCCTTTGGTTACCTCGGTATTAACATCTCAGCTTTTACCGATTTTGCAGGGTTTTTAACGTGAGGCAAGATTATTTACCACACGGATTTAAGCCAAAACGCCCTAAACGATGTTCTACTTCTGTATCATCAAAATTAGAATAATGTTCTTCCAACCACTGTTTTGCCGTTCCTTGTCCGTAAGCTGCAAGAAAATCTACTCTCTGTTGTTGTGTTGCGAACAAATCAATATTTGCTCTGGCTACAGCTTCACCAGCCCATTGAATTGCTCCCTCACCGCTGTAATATTGTTTGCGGACGGCATCAATACATTCTTCTAAAGTGGGTTTTCTATGAAACACTCTTGTATGGTTTGCCATCCGAAGTGCATCACGCTCTGGATCGATACGCCAATTACCATTCTCATCTTGTTGCCAGAGATTTGCTTTAGCGTCGGCGAATGAATTATCATCGCTAAATCCTTGACGCATCCCGGCAGAATTTGAGACTAAAATGCCTTCACAAACAAATTCATGAATAGAGGCAACTTCAATATCATAGGTGTGTGCGCTTCTGATATCTATTTCTACCTGCTCCACTTTGATGGGTAGCAATTCAGTACTATTAACAGCAGTGGTATTGACCATCTCAAGAGGAAAACCACGATCTTTAAATGATTTAGGATAGCTAGGTTCCTTTTGGGAATAAGTGAGCGTTATTTGTTCAACCGCAGCAGATGCATTCTTCTTGACAGTGACTAATTCTCCTTCACATTTATCTGTTCGCTTGCGTTCTGAAGAACATAACCTGGTATTAATTCCCAAAGATGCATACAATGCTTTCACTTGTCGCAAGAAAATTGGGTCAACAGACGACACTAATACACGTTGGGAGTGACATCCATCAGCATCCGCTAAACCTACTAAGTAAGCTTTACGGATATCTGAGCTTCCCATCAAAATACAATCAGGGATTGAAATCGAAGTAAATGCCTGCTTGAACTGTGATAAGTAATGATTCAGCCCACTACTATTTAATTGCAGTTCAAAGGAAGAAGCTTTGCACTCTTCGGGTGTTTGCAGCGTGTATGTTTGAACTCCAAAATCACGAGCAACCCCGACTAATTTGTCAATAATCTCCGGGGTATCTTCTGAAATTCGGAATCTGACTTGCGATTTATCCGATGCTACCGAACCATTACCGTGTAAGTAGCCAATAAAGTAGGCAACTTCAGATGTTAGGGCTGGTACAGTGATGAGTTTAGTGTGTTTGCCTTTAAACTCTGGCAATTCTGTAGGGGTACCCAGAATAGCTTGCGGTACGAAAATTAGGCGATCGCCAGATTTGAGGTCTTTGGCTTTGACCATTTTGTAGTCACCGGAAACATCTGTTAGTACGGCAACTTTATGGTCAGGAGTACACTCGAAATATCCATCTTCAGTTTTGATGCGACACAGGGACTGAACGCCTTGGTCAAAGAAGTTGGTAACAGGGTAAAATCCTTTACTAGTTAATACGCGATCGCCAATCCGAACTTTTTCAATCGGAACTAATCCTGATTGTGTATGAACGAGTGCCCCAGATGGCAAACAGCGACGAATATTTCCTGCAACAATCGTTACAGCCCCTTGGTCGATTAACAAACAGCATTCAATGGAACTTAATTGCCGTCCCACTGCTTTATTGAGAATCGATGTACAGCGCTCGTACAGTTCCGGCAATTTCACCGGATTCGCTACACCGCCAAAACCTTTGAGGGTTTCTCCGGCTTTCCGCACATCGCTGATATTGACAAAAACTTCAACTTCTGATGTAAATCGCTCTCTTGTAGAGAGTTCCAGCAGACTTTGATATGATTTCACCCAACCTTGGCGACTGTCTCCGATGTGAATGGTGACGCTGTTACCCGTAATCTCGACTTCTGTCTCTTCACGACGCAAATGCGATTGAGTAGCGCCAATTTCGCCAATAACGGTGACATTTAACCGATTGCGGATGGGAGGAAGTTGGTTAATATATTTTGGCTCTAGGACGGCTCCAGTCCCACAGCCCATCATCGCCAAATCCATCATTAACCCAAAAGCACTCCAGTCCACAACATTGGTTGAGGTGCAGTTATACGCTCCAGAAAAGTTCTTTGGCTTGGCTATCCAGTCGGTGCCACCAACCCATAACCAGCGTCCACTTGGTAGAGATTTTAAGTTGCGCTGCATCCGCTCTAGGATGGCAGCCTCATTGTTCGTCAACTTACCCAATTCAATTAAACCTTGTAGCGTGCGATCGCACACTTTATCCCATGTTTCCCTAATTCCTGCCTCTGTGCGGCGGCTATAGGTTCTAAAAAACACTGGATTGGCAGCTGGGGCAGTTTCTGGAAATTTTGCACTCTGGTGGTTTCGTTCAAGCTCTCGAACCATGATCAAGCCTTGTTGATTTCAGACAGACTATGACTATACGTCAAGTGGATGTAGCCAGGAAAGATTGCAAAATTCGGAAATTTGCGCTATCAAGCAAGCCGCACGGGCTAAATTTATGGTTAAGTAGTCAAATGTCGAATTTACTTGGATTTAAGCGTAATATTACTTTTTACTACTCAGCGCAAATTATTTTTAATTTTTAATTACCTATGTCTTTAGCACCTTGGCGGGGTGCGATCGCCCATGCCCTCCACCGCAATCGCAGTCTTGTTTATGCCCGGTACCTGCAACTAGCAACGGTTCGGACTTCTGGTCGTCCTGCCAATCGGACGGTAGTTTTTCGCGGTTTTTTGGAAGACACCAACCAGTTAAAATTTATTACTGATACCCGTAGTCAGAAAACTGAGCAAATTCAAGAAAAACCCTGGGCTGAAATTTGCTGGTATTTTCCCAACACACGGGAGCAATTCCGTATCGGAGGTTGTTTAACTCTAGTTGGAGGTGACAATTGTGACTCTACCCTACAAAAAGCCCGTAACACCACCTGGCATGATTTGAGTGATGGAGCGCGTCTACAGTTTGCTTGGCCCCATCCTGGTAAACCTAGAGTTGAGGAAAAAGGAGCTTTTTCACCACCACCACCAGACTCCACTCAGCCATTGGAAAATTTTTGCCTGTTAGTACTCGAACCTGTGGAAGTAGACCATTTAGAGTTGCGTGGAGAACCTCAAAATCGGTATTTATACCAACTGAGTCAGGAAGGGTGGTCTAGTCAAGCAATTAATCCTTAAATTTGAATGAAGGAAGAAGGAAGAAGGAAGAAGGAGGTTTATATATGTGGATTGGAACCCCAACTCAAAACGGGCGACCCTGAGAACGGTTGGGGTATTAAAAAGTTTATTCGAGGATAAACTACCAACCCTACTGCTTCGCACTTATGAAGCTACAAGGAAGTAAGGGCTGGTTTTTACATCCAACCCATTAAAAGTTATGATTTTCATTTCTAACTCCTAACTCCTAACTCCTAACTCCTAACTCCTAACTCCTAACTCCTAACTCCTAACTCTTATTAAATTCCAGCCCCATCAAGAAATTCCTGAATAACTTTATCTCTGAGGTTGCATGAGAGGGCTTTTTTGGATAACTCACTTTCACAGGCACCAAAATTACCTGCCAACACAGGAGTTTTTGCCGCAGATTGGTTATTTTGTAGTGTTTCTAATTGCTGTTCCAAGGCTTCTATCCGGTCAACTAAAGTGCGAATCACTTCCGCTTCGGAATCTGGTAAATTACTATGCTCTAGAGGTTCTACCCTTACTCCAGAACGGTAAATAACGCGACCAGGTATGCCTACGACAGTGCAATCAGAAGGTACATCTCGCAGAACTACTGAACCTGCGCCGATGCGGACATTATTGCCAAGTTGAATATTCCCTAATACCTTTGCGCCAGCGCCGAGTACAACATTTTCACCCAAAGTTGGATGACGTTTGCCACTTTCTTTGCCAGTACCACCAAGGGTCACTCCTTGATAAATTAAAGCATAATCTCCAATAATCGCTGTCTCACCAATTACTACTCCCATTCCGTGGTCAATAAATACACCCCGTCCAATTGTCGCGCCGGGATGAATTTCAATGCCAGTAAAAAATCGCCCTATATGAGATACAAAGCGAGGGATAAATGGAATACCTATGCCATACAACCAGTGAGCTAAACGGTGGAATAGCAAAGCTTGCAAACCGGGATAGCAAAAAAATACTTCCAACCAGCTACGAGCCGCTGGGTCACGTTCAAATATGATGCGAAAGTCAGCCAGGAGTGTTGATAGCACGTTAATTGCACCCTAGTTTTGCCCAACAAATTACATTCTACCTTAGCTTTTTTTAAGTACTACTTTTATATCGAGAGTTAGAAGTTAACTCTTAAGATATAGATTTTAAAACCCATATTCAGTAGGGATTTGATACTTTCGCTAAAAATATATTTCTTCAGAGCGTTGCGGGAGCGAGAAAGGCACCCCTTGGGCGCTTATATCTTGCACCTTGCGTATAAAAAACATACTTCTAATTTTATAAGTCATAAACAATACAACAAAATCAAAGGATTATTCCTAGTCCCTTTTAATGGACTTACGCTCTTAGACAGTCCCTGGCTGGCTAGTGGGTAGGGAGATTAATCGATTTGCTGAGTAATAGCGGTGATGATTTTGACATTATTTTTTAGAGGTGCAAAATATCAGTTAAGAGAAAAAGGAAAGTTAATTCTTTTACCTTACTCCCTAGTTTACGGCTGCACAGTCAGGGTATAATTTAGCTTCACTCCAGAGTTAAATCTGCCCACCCAAATTTTGTATGTTCCAGCTTTCCAGTTATCGCCTTCAACACTAGCGTCTTTTCTTTTACCAGTGTCGTCGCCGCAACGAATCACGTTATCTGGTCCTTGGATTAATAAAGTTGTGTCAGCACCGCCACTGTTAACTAATATTTTGAGACGGGAAAAGTCTTTTTCTAAAGTAATGATGTGATCCGGGTTGGGATCGGCAAAGCCAATACAAACATTTCTGTCGCGATCGCGATTACTAATTGCAGACAATGAATAAGAACCGCCTGTAAATCCTGTTACTGTAGCTTTATCTGCTTCAAAGCCTGGTGAGAGACTTAAGGAAGCAAAATTAGATGTGTCTGCTATTACAGGTGTAGCAGTAATAATGGTAAGTATAGCGATAATCCAGCCGCCTGGAAAACCAATCCGGGGGCGACGATACTTCATTGCAGCCTCCCAATAGGCTAATTAGATTGTGATTTTATATACATAATTCTAGCGAGTAAAACCTTTAACAATTTCCGTATTGTGCCAGATTGAAAGGTGACACAATTGGTTGGTCATTTGTGATTGGTTAAAAGAAAAACAAAAAACATAGATTGATCGGTTTTCTTAAGACAAATGACCAATGACCAAGTGCTTCACTAATTCTTATCAAGTTGGAAGAAGATAGCACCTTTGAGCAATCCGATTTCGTTGCCATAGCTGCTAACTGTAAGCGAGCGTAGGTTATCAAAAAACGGTTTACCGACAATTTTTGCTAGTTTGAGAATTGGTATTTGTTGTTCGACGAGTTCTTGACTGTTTGTCCAGTCGAGATATACGTAGCCTTGGTTTGGTCGAGGAATGTTAGCAATACTCAAGAGGAAATTACGATTATCAATTAAAGAATTTTCCTGAATGTGGAGGGCTTCATTCATCGTTTCCAGGTTATTCGTAAAGATTTCGTAATTTCCTACCGTGGTGTGTACTCCTTGGGCTTTTGCTTCGATGGAAATAGATTTGCGCTGTTTAGTGTCGCTAGATTGATTAGTCACAGTGACTAACTCTGTCCAAGCGGAGATTTTTTGATTGTCTAGGTTGAAGGAAGTGACACTTAGTCCTTTGGATGAAGCGATCGTATCTAAGCGAGAAATACCATTCGGTGTGCCGTCGGTTTTTTGAGCGACAAAAATCCAATCAGGAGTTGTTTGTTCTTGATTGGGTAATAATGCGATCGCGTATTCTCCCTGTACCCAACTAAAAATATCTTCTGAGAAATTTATACCCCAGTTTTTCTGTATATCTGCTAGGGGTTGCCCCAATCGAGAAATCAAATTTCCTGAAGAACCGGATAACACTGCTGTTACCTGTTTCCATAATTGGGCTAGATCGCTGTTAGCCAAATTGCTCAAATTCAAGCCAGAAATCGTCATACCCGCTCTAGCTGGAATATATTCCAACGCTCCCACTGGTTTAGATAATTGTTCTGATGGTGATATTTGCTCAGAACCGAACAAGCTAGTTTCTGCCAATAATCCTTTACTGGGTAATGCAAAGGAAACTATCTGGCTGTCATAAATTTTTTGACTAAGTTTCAACCCTTGCCAATCTGCCACAGTGGGGAGATTGAGAAAAGCCATAGCCGCAGAACCTTTGGGCAGTTGTTTTATAGCTTGTTGGTAATTTGTAGCACTGCTCAGATTTAAATCTGGGGCTTGGACATTATTAATTGCCTCTCGCAGCACTTTTGGGTCGTTAGCGAATAACACAAACTCATCACCCACTGCAGCACCGGCTAAAGCACTTTGGAACCCAGATGTGGGATTTTGGAAAAAATCTTTCTTTGGCTTTGCTTCGATTTTTTCTACTAGGCGGTCATCATAAACCAGCTTGATCCCATTGTATTGTTCAACAGTTAAGTTTGCTCCAGCCAACACCCGCTTGGAAAACAACAAGTCTACAAACTCACGACTTCCTTTTGGGTTTTCAGTTGCCAGTGCCATTAGATACCCAGGTTGCTGTCCGTTTTCTGGGTCGCGGTCAATATCTAAATTGTTGACAGCTAAGGTAATTTCCTTTCCCAGCCAAGGTTGAATATCTTGCTGGTAATCTAAATCGGTGTTTGCCAATAAGCTGGTTTTCAACTTTGATCCCTCATCACCAGCGACATCAAGCAAGCGTTCGGGATTTACTAGTACTGAAACCATTACAGGGGCCTGTTTTGATACAAAAATAGCAGCACCTGGTTGGGAAGTTGAAGCGATGGGAGAAAGGGGATTTTTGGCAGATAACCAGGAACAGCCACTGATACTAACCAGCAGCAGCACAACGACACCAGCTGCGATAAAACCAATAAATGAGCGTTGCCTCATAATTTTTTCGCTTGTTCCTTTTTCAAACAAACAACTAATATGAAATCGCCTTATTAAACTCTAAAGGCAGTTTAAGGCACTTCACCTAGTTTATTACTGAAAAATGCCTGTAAATCTATAAAAAATAAGCTTTTGACTGAATTACTTGCTTTGGGTTGCAGATTTTTTCTCCTATAAGCATAGGAAACAGCCAAGAACAGGTAAGATGCCTATTGCCCCATTCCCCCTTCTCCATGAATTATCAATCTATTGCCGAAATTACTGTTGAGGAACTAGCACAGCGTCTATCCTCTGGTGATGCAAGTATGCAGCTAGTAGACGTAAGAGAACCACAAGAAATAGCGATCGCTAGCATTGAAGGTTTTCTCAATTTACCTTTAAGTGAATTTGCTGATTGGGCAGAACAAGTCCCCGTAAAATTAGACCCTCACGTTGAAACCCTTGTGCTATGCCACCACGGCATCCGTTCTGCTCAGATGTGCCAGTGGTTAGTCACTCAAGGTTTTACAGATGTTAAAAATATTGCAGGAGGTATTGCTGCCTACTCAATATTGGTTGACCCTTCAGTTCCGCAATATTAACTAGATAAGGAGATGGAGAATGGGAAGAGACAAGGGGGACAAGGGAGTTAGGAGTTAAAAATTAATTTTTAACTCCTAACTCCTAACTCCCAATTCCTAACTTCTAACTCCTAATTCCTTCTTCATCCACCAGATGGACTTACGATTCCATCTGGCGTTTGCTATTCTAAAAAAAACACTGAATAATTTAAAGTTTTCACACAACACTTAGCCACTTTATATACAAAAAACTTTTCCGCCCCTTATTTCACAAAAGGTGTTTTCATAGAGCGGACAAATTAGTAACGAAAAATACTGAATAATGTGAGAAGTTTATGAAAAAATTATTAATAAAAGTTAAAGGGTTATACTTTACACCAGAACCTTTTCAGTAAAAAGTTAGGCTGGATTAAGATCCCATTAGACAAGCGATTCTGGTCACCCAACGACACATCGATAACTTTCAACGCCATCATCAGAGGTATAAGTGTAACTTTTCCTTACTTCTTTCCAGGAGAAGTAAACAATTTGTTATCTTGCTTTACTAAATATTAATTTTTAATGGAGTAATCAGTAATCTCCATAACTTTTTTCAATCTCTAATAAAAATTCAGCTTCAATAAAACATTCCTATGCAAGTCCATCTGACTAATCGGCAACAACACATCCTTTGGGCAACGGTACGCCATTACATAGCGACTGCAGAACCAGTTGGTTCCAAAGCCCTAGTCGAGGAGTTTAACTTAGGTGTGAGTTCGGCAACGATTCGCAACGCGATGGGCGTGTTAGAAAAAGTAGGGTTACTTTACCAACCGCATACCTCTGCTGGCCGAATACCATCAGACTCGGGCTATCGGATTTATGTTGACCAATTGATTACACCAAGTGAAACCTTAGCACTTCAGGTAGAACAGGCACTGCAAAAGCGTTTGAAGTGGGAAGATTGGACATTGGAAGCTCTACTACAAGGTGCAGCCCAAATTTTGGCCAATTTGAGTGGCTGCATTAGCTTGATTACGATGCCACAAAGCAGTACAGCAGCTTTGCGACATTTGCAAATGATGCAGATTGAAACAGGGCGAATCATGCTGATTGTGGTAACGGATAGTTATGAGACACACTCGGCGTTGATGCAATTACCACCAAATTCAGAAGAAATAGAATTGGATAGTTCGGTAATCGATCGCGAGTTGCAGATTGTTTCTAACTTTTTGAATAGCCATATGCGGGGGCGGAGTTTGTTAGAATTAGCAACTCTCGACTGGAGTCAGTTAGATCGGGAGTTCCAACGTTATGGAGAATTCTTGCAAAATTCAGTAGCAGAATTAACCCGGCGGACAATGGCAACATCGACAACACAAATTATGGTGCGGGGCGTGTCAGAAGTTTTGCGCCAACCAGAATTTTCCCAGTTACAGCAAGTGCAGACAATTATTCAACTGCTGGAGGAAGAACAAGACCAACTATGGCGGTTAATATTTGTAGAAACTCCCGCAGAGGAAGGAGATAAGCCAAGGGTTACAGTTAGAATTGGTTCAGAAAATACCTTAGAACCGATACGCACCTGCTCGTTGATTTCTACCACCTATCGTCGAGGTTCTGTACCATTAGGCAGTGTGGGTGTTTTGGGTCCAACGCGCTTAGATTATGACAGCGCGATCGCTGTAGTCTCAGCCGCTGCTGATTACCTCTCAGAAGCTTTTACTTAACTAGCATTCATCATGGTCAGAAAAATTTCGTTTTGGGCAATTTGGTTGGGATTTATTAGCTACGCTTTTATATTTTCTCCTCCCGATAGCCCAGATACATTTGAGTTAATTAAAAATCTTTCCACCGGTCAATGGCAAGGAATTAATCCGTTAGTAATTGCACTGTTTAACATCATGGGTGTGTTGCCTATGATTTACAGTTGCATATTATTTATTGATGGCAGAGGGCAAAAAATACCTGCTTGGTTGCTTGCCACTGTATCTTTTGTAGTGGGTGCGTTTGCAATTGTTCCTTATCTAGCTCTGCGGGCAGAAAACAAACAGTTTTTTGGCAAAAAAAATCTCTTTATCAAGCTCCTAGATTCTCGTATAACGGGTGTTTTTCTGACTGTCAGCGCAGCTATTTTAGTAGTTAGTTTATGCTTTTGGGGGAGGAGATTGGGTAAATTTTGTACAGCAGTGGCAAACTAGCCGCTTTATTCATGTAATGAGCTTAGATTTTTGTCTGCTTTGTCTATTATTACCCACCTTGTTAGGAGATGACATGGAACGTCGTCAAGTTAAAAATCCACAGGTGCTTTCATTAATAGCATTAATACCGCTATTTGGTTCGTTGATATATTTATGCGTTCGTCCACCTCTTACAGAAACGGTTTTAGGGGTAACTTCAAATCCGAACCCAGTAGCGGTTTAAATCAAAGTCTCTCTCCTTGTAGGAGAGAGATTTAGAGAGAGGTTCTTCACAGAATCCCAATCTTTTAAACTACTCACGCTTTGCGAGTTAATTTATGAATTTGTGGTAACTGCCACCAAGGTATATGAGGATATTCATGATGCTCTTCGTGGTAGCCAAAATGGTAACAAGTCATAAATGACCACCAAATGGGACGGGAGATTGTTTGAGCGCAATGAGGCTGGATATAACCTTCCATTGGTTCGCGGTGAGGCAAGAACGTACCGAAATAAAATAATTGGACTGAACTTAATATTGAAGGGATTACCCAAAAGTAAGTAAGATTATTTTCGGGTATATGGAGTAGACGATAAATCAAATTATAGATAATACTAAGAGTGATAATTTGTACCCAATTCCAATAACCCTTCATGAAATAAAGGTACCAGGCAAAAAAGTTTTTGTGTTTGCCGTTATGAAAATCTGGGTCTTCTTCGCTAGCTGGATGATGATGATGCAACCAGTGCTTTTTGAGTAATTCTTTGTAGGGTAAAAGTCCATAAAGAAATAGACAAATCTCTCCAACAAAATGATTAATTTTGCTGTTTCTAGGAAAAACGACTCCATGCATAGCGTCATGAGCAGTAATGAATAATCCAGTATAGAGAAATGTTTGCCACAAAATGAAAGGTAATAATACCCAAAAATTAGCCTTGGAAATATCTACAGATAATAGTACAATTAGGCTAACTGACCATATAGTAATGACGGCAATCGCTACTAAAAGCCCTCTGCTATAAGATTCACTTTTCTTTTCTGGGACAATTTTTATCTGCTGACTTGAGACTTGTTCTAATTGAATCACGCTTTTACTCCGCGTAGCATCATAATGAAAATTCACAAAAATAGTCAACTGATTTTGGAGCCAATGATTTTGGATTGATCGCAAGAATATATTTAGCGGATTTAGGCTTCCATCAATTAATAAGTTCTCATTCAACCAATAATTTAGATTTGAGGTTTTCCCTCGATCTAAAAGACTTCCAAAAAAATTATTACCCTGTCTTGTAACCTTACAAGCCTAGTCGGATCGCACTCCTACGTCGTTCTCTAGGGAAATAATTTTGAATACTTATGAAATTAGAATTTCCTAACCGAAATTCAAAATCTCAAATTAGCAAGGTCGGTGTTGTGCCTTAAACAACGGCAATAATTAGACAATGTTTAGAATTGTTAAGATAACTTAATTATTATTGCATATACAGACCGATACCAAAAACTCTTTTTGGTATTCAGCTTGCCGAATGTGGGTAATACAACTAGTAGTCTGTCACATTAGTTTGGAGGGGTTGTAATGCGTAAGCAGAATCAACCGTTTCGGCTTACATCGTTGTTCGCTACTGACAAACGCGACCCTAGCCTTCGGCTTACGGGCTGGCTTTGCCTACGCACTACATAATTTTGAGGGGTGCCCGACTCGGAAGCCCCCCTGCGCCTAACACTCTTCGAGACTAGAATTCAAAGTCCCCCAGAATTCGGGGTAAGGGGGCTTTTGAGTCTCACTCCGTGTCTTTGTAGATCGGTTCGTCAACTATCAATATGAGCTTGACAGACTGCTTTACTAGAGCCTTGTTCGAGTAAAAATCCGATTTTTTTTCAGGCGAATACAAATTTATTTTGTTTTATGGCTGCCACAAATGTATTTACGTACATAACTTTTGTCTGAAAGACATTTCAAAATCCAAAATGGTATCACTACTCTTAAGGGAGAGTGTGGGGAATCAGGTTAAGTACATCCCGCACTACACTATAGCCCTTGATGTCCCAAAGTAGGTAAGCCAGGAAACCGATTGCTGCTAAACGTCCGTTCCAAAGTTCAGACTGAGGAGTAAATCCAAACTTAAAAGCATTGCGATCGCTTCCATTATATGCTTTTTCGGTTTTATCGGTAGGATAAGGTCCCATTGTCTATTTTCCTAAGTAATGTGTTGACTTTACTCATAGTATTTACTTAATCAATTTGTGCTATCTATCTGTAGTTTCAAAATACAACCAATTCCAAAGAATGAGATTTTGGCATTTTGCACTGGCAACTTATACTACGAAAGTAGAATCATTTTATTTATTCAGCTATTTAGTAGAGGTTTTTTAAGAAATTAGTGGTATTGAATATATTTCAAAATAATTGAAAAAGGAAGAAGGAAGAAGGAGCAGGTTTATATATGTGGATACAGGACCCCAACTCAAAACGAGCGACCTGAATAAGTCGGGGTATTAAATCCCCACAAAGAAGCGGATCAACAAAAAACATTTTTCACGATCCAAAGTGAAAATCTAACGAAAGTCAGACGGTTTTCTGGAAATTTTTGTACAAACTAAAAAATAATCAATCACGTTTTGTGTTTTAACTAATATGGCTCCTACGGTACTGATTACAGGTGCGTCCCAAGGTATTGGCAAAGCAACGGCTCTTCTGTTTGCTCGCAATGGATATGACTTGATACTAGCAGCTCGTCAACCTGACCACTTGGAAACGGTAGCTGCTGAGGTGCAAAGTATTACAGGTACGTTACCCCTGACCATTTCTTGCGATGTAACAGATCCATCGCAGGTAGAAACGCTAGTAGAAAAGGCTTTGGAACATTATGGCTATATCGACGTGCTGGTGAATAATGCGGGCATTTTCGCATCTGGACCGGTGGAAGAATTTTGTCTCAAAGATTGGTACCAAATTATAGATACTAATTTATGGGGATATATCCATACAATACATACCCTTTTACCGCATTTTCTTCAACGTGGAAAAGGTACTATTGTGAATGTTAGTTCTATTGGCGGTAAAGTGCCTACACCTTATTTGGTTCCTTACTGTACTAGTAAATTTGGTGTAACAGGATTAACAGAGTCCCTAAACGCAGAATTAAAACCCAAAGGTATCCATGTCTGTGGCATCTATCCGAACTTAATTAAGAGTAGTTTGATGGAGCGAGCAATTTTTCGGGGTAAGGATAAAGAAGATACCGAAAGCCGTCGAGAACAACTCAACGCTGTAATCAGCAATCCTGTGGTGGAAAAGCCAGAGGATGTAGCCAATGCTATCTGGGATGCGGTCAAAAATCAACGGTCTGAGGTGATGGTTGGCTCGGCGAATTTTTCCCAAGGTTTTTATCGCTTATTCCCTAATTTGTTGCAGTGGGTTTCTCGACAAACTTTGAAGAATAAGGATAAATAATACTCGCAACAATATATTAATTCCAGTACAAGACTTTTTCTTTAATGACGGTTCGACCATCCTAAGAAACTTTTAATAATTTAGAGGTGAGAATAATAACTTTCCAAGGGGAGGGTGATTTTGTGATAGCTTTGCTCACCGTAGGCATCGCCATTTGTCGGGATGATGACGTAATTACCCTCCCTATCACCACCAAAACTATAAAGATATAGCGGTAAAATATCTGTGTTATAACGGTTGAAAAGTTTTATTATTATCACTAAAAAAAGCCTAGGACAACTAAAAGTCTTAGGCTTTCATCTATTCTTTAAGAAAAATTATTCTTAAATGATTTTCTTGTTAAGTGAATTCACATTTTGCATCACTAGCGTTGGGTACGGTTATATAAACACAAACAAAAATTATCTGAAATTAGTAGACAAGAGTACAAAAGTCTTTTTATCCGTGTTTTACCCTACGGGAAGCCGAAGCGGCTACTGTGTTCGTCTGCGGTTAATTACTTATTTATTTTTCGGCACTTTTGTAAGAACTCTAGAGAACAGTCCGAACGCGATCGCCTAACTTGCATCGAAATCCTTAATTTTTAATTTCAAGTTAAACAATCCCTCTTTGGGAGGACGTTTATATCACCTCTTTGGATAGAACCGTTTCTGCCAATCCAGAGGTTATTCTGGTAATACATTGAAGTACAGTTTTAAATTACACCATAAAAAGTGGTAAGCCAGAGTTTGTACTTAGGAAGGGTGTGATGCTTCTTGGTTCTACCTTTATCCCGTTATTAACACCAAAAATAAGACATATGACTAATTCCAAGGATGACAAAAGTTACCGCGAAGTTCAGCATGAAAGTTACACCGATAATAATGGGAATACCCACACCGATGTGACACGGACTTCTGAAACAGTTAACAATAACAAAGTGGATTCTCAATCTTACGAGAGTGGTTATGTTAAGGGTCAAACATCTGAGCGTAACTACCAAGAAGGGACATTAGTAGAACGGGACAATGAAAACGCTGGACGTGGATTGTTAATCGGTATGTTGCTTACCGCTTTAGCAGGTTTAATCGGCGGTTCATTGTGGTATTTTAATCAACGCGATCGCGCTGTAGATAATACTACTGTTGCACCAGTAGTGGTTCCTGCACCCATTAACAGCCCATCTCCCACAGTCACTGTAACGTCTCAACCCCAAACTACAATTATTGAAAGAACCAAAGAAGTTGCAGTTCCAGTTCGAGTTGAAAAAACTAAGGAAGTTCCAGTTTTTATCCCTGTTCCTCAACAGAAGGCTGCACCGGCACCAACTCCAGCTACACCCAACATTAACATTACTATTCCGGCTCAACAAACTCCAGCTACTGCCCCCAAGCCGTTATCAAGCCCTGCTCCGACAACTTCACAAACCGATAATAGTAAATCTACTCCTTCTGTGGAAAAACAAAACACTACAGATGTAACACCTGATAGCAATTCTCCAACCACTGAGAATAATAATCAAAATAACTCTGCTCAGTAATAGTCTGTCATGGGGGGATTTGGATTTTCTCCTCTGACTATCTAAACTCCAGTTACAAGAGATTTGCATTCACGTTGAGTGACTTCGTGACGGTAGCGAAACATGGCTTTGAGTTGGGCTTGCATTAGCCAACCACCAAAAAATTCCAACGGTTCTCCACCCGGTATAGAAAAGAAAACCTCATCAGTTAGCCTAGTTTTGCCATTCTCCGGTTCAAATTTATGTCGGTGAGTCCAAGACTCAAAAGGTCCAGAAAGCTGTCTGTCAGTAAACAATCGGTATTCTGAATATTCTGTATGACGCGCTAACCAAGTCAAAGGTAGAGGCCCAAGGAAAAGCCGAAACTCTGTAATCGCACCTACATTGAGCCCCCCTTGCCGACGGATTACCTGGACTGGTTGCCAAGGTGGGGTAAGCAGTTGCAAAATATCAGGTCTTTCATGAAATTTCCAGACAACTTCCACAGGTGCAGCAATTACTGAGGAATATTTGAAGTGCAGCATTTACCAATTTTGGATTTTCGATTTAAAAAAAAATACTTTTTAACACTCAACGGTAATAAAGCAGCAGAAAATCTGACCGCTTTTTGCCGAACCTGTTCATACATCAATCAACTTTCGGGTTCACTATCTATCTCAATATCAAGGGTATCTTCATCAATTCGCACATACAAAATATTAGGACGACAGCAAACTTGACAATCTTCGACATAAGATTGCTGGTTGCCACCACTTATATCGATAAAAGTTAGATTAGGTTCGCCACAATAGGCACAGTAAAATTCAGCAGTTGTTTGCATTTTCAGTTTTTCTTAAATAATTTAAATACGGATTAACACGGAGGACGCGAGTCAATTGGACTACTTCCGCGTTTCAACTACCCTCCAAGAAGGCTTACAGGGTCTAATCTACCGCTGGTACGTTTTATAAATTTAAAAGCTGAAGCTCTTTTTGAGATGAGTTAAATTGACTCGTAGCTTCAGCCAAGTGTTTTAACAGTGTAGACTGAGGTAGCGGCCCTTGCAAGTGGTTCCAAGGTAATATTTCTTCGCATGACCAATTTGCATGGACATAGAAATCTAAATCGGGAATTTGTCCCTTCAACTCTTTGAAAGCACGTTTGTAACTACCCAAAGAATCACCAAAGTTGCGGGTAAGTTCTAAAAGTTTGAATAGTCTTCTGTCTCCTCGTGACAATAAAGCTTGAATTACTGACCAATTATAACTTTCCGGACGAAAATCTATTCCCTGTGGCTTGAGTTGTTTTTGCAAAAATTGCAACCGCTTCTCTGCTTGTTTACTAACTCCAAACCATTGAAAAGGAGTATGTGCTTTCGGTACAAAAGAACTGCATCCGAATGTTAAGCGCAAACCGGGTGCAGCTTTTTTTATAGTACGCATCATTGCTACGGTTGCATCTAAATCTTCTGAATCTTCACCAGGAATTCCCACCATTCCGTAGAGTTTCAATGCCGATAATCCACCAGTTTTGGCGTTAATTGCGGCTTGGATTATGTCATCTTGTTCCAGCTTTTTATTGATAATTTGTCGTAATTTTGCCGAGCCGCTTTCTACAGCGATTGTTAAGGATTTTGTATCTCGTTTTGCCAAAGTTTGTGCAAGTTGCACTGTTACGGTGTTGGTTCTGACAGAAGCAATGCTGAGACGGACATCATCATATTTTGGCTGACTAATATAATTCAGCAAATCTTCAAATTCTGGATGTTGAGTTACAGAAGCACCTAATAATCCTAAGCGATTTGTAACTTGTAGCCCTTTTTCAATTGCTGGAATTAGAGAAGCTTCCAGACTCGCAGTTCTAAAAGGCAATGTGAGATAACTTGCCAGACAGAAACGGCACATTTCCGGACAACTTCTCACCACCTCCACCATGAAAATATTTTCCCACGCTGCTTTCTCTGTGACTACAGTAGAAGCTGATAGAGTATTTCCCCGGTAAGTTTGCTTTTGTACTACCGCTGGAATTTGCGATGAAATTGGTTTAATTGACTTAATAGCACCATCTAAACTGTGATATTCTACCTCATACAAACTGGGAACATAAATTCCAGGAACTTGTGCAAGTGCTTTTAATTTAGTTTGGCGATCGCTATTTCTAACTTCTTTGTAAGCATCAATAAAATCCCCCAACAAATTTTCGCCATCACCCAACAAAATTACATCAAAGAACTCGGCAAACGGTTCGGGGTTGGCAGTTAGTACCGGGCCACCACCAAAAACTATGGGATGATTGTTATTGCGAGAAGTTGTGCTGACAGGAATATCTAAAGATTCCAGCAGGTTCCAAATATTCACATAATCCAGTTCCCATGACATAGAGAAGCCGAGTATTTCCGGTTGTCTGGGAAGTAATTCACGAGTATCTGTAAATAAACGACTCACTTGCAAATCATCACGCATTGCCAATGTTGCCCACACCACCTGATAGCCTAGGCTTGTAATCCCCACTGTGTACTCGTTAGGGAAGGCAAAAATTAGGGGGATAGCGTCGGTGTTGGGAGTTGCGGGGGTAAATAAGAGCCGTTCAGAGGCAAATAAACAGGATGACATGTCAATTTATCTATATTTAATTTTAAGCCCTAAAATTATAACGTTAAAAAACAAAGTCACTGCATTAGCCAGAATAATCGGCAAAGCATTCAGGTAAAGTCCATAAATTAACCATAAAAATATTCCCAAATTGAAGCAAATAAGCATGACAAACGAAACATCTTTTGCTGATTTTGTTTGCCATGTTTTGAGCATTTGCGGTAAAAATGAGAAAGTAGTTAACGATGCAGCCACTAACCCTAGAATAGTAATCGAGTCCATATGATATGACCAGATAGAAAATGCCTTGTTTACAGCAATATTTTGGCATTGTCTATTATGATACTGCGGTTTCAGCTAAATTGTATTGTAGATGACTATTATAACGACTCGACTTATGTTATGCGGCAACTAAGTTTTAAGTCTACGCAAAAAATCTAAGCTGTAGTAGTATAGCGATTCAATATTTGTCAGATTAAAGGTTATTACCTTTAACACAAGTACCAAAAGGCAGATGATAATTTTGATTATTATAAAGTAATGAAAACCCTAATAATGTACTTAGACGGCTCTTTATCCAACGAAATCAAATTGTCCAATCTTCTGTTACTAGTTCTGGTACTTTGCTGAAGTCGCCAACATTCCGACTTAATAGCACCAAGTTTCTCGAAAGCGCGATCGCTGCAATTCGTAAATCCATTGTTGATATGCGAATCTTTTGTACTCGTAATTCATCAAAAATTCCGATTGCTGCAATATCAAAGGGTAGCACTGGAGCTGTCGAAAAGCCCTGAAGAGTTTCTAACAGTAGCGTATATCCACGAATTATATCAGTCTTTGTTTGGGCACGATTGATAAATGTATGGGCACCAATAACTTGCTCGTGGAAGCTGACGACGGATAAAGCAAAATCTGCCGATGAGTGTCGGGCAATTCGAGCAGTTAAGTTCGCAAACTCTAAACCTGTACGTCGTTGTAAGAAACTGATATGGTCAGTGTCGAGCAAGTACTTCACGTTTGTTGGTCATCATCAATGGGTCTATCAGCTTCACGGAAAGAGCGTCCATACTCTAAAGCTTCAAGAAAAGCAGATTCATCAGAGATTGAGCCAATAAGGTTATCCATCCAGTTGCTAGAAGTACTTTTACTATCAGCTTTACGTTTAAGTTCGCTGACCTCTTGTTCAATAATTGCTAAACGACGTTCGAGAATTGCTTCATCTAGCATAGTTTACTCCGCGAATAACTGCCTAATTATATAGCGTTCCCCTAAGGCAGTTCAATAGTTCAATACTTGGGGTTGCGAGTTAATTGAGATTTCGATCTAGTATTTTACACGGCATCAAATTTCACACCAGCATTCGCACTAAACGAGCCGACAATCGCAATAATCTCTTCAATCTGATTATCATTACTAAACACACCATCTAAACCGTCTTGATGTAAGTCAGCAAATTGTCCATCGTACCGTTTTGCGTCAAATAATCGATAATCATTTCGACAAAGCGGATTTGATTGCTGTCGAATTGCGGTTTGAGGTATTTCTTAAAGGCTTTTTTGACTGCGTTGCGGTCTAAACCAACGAGTTCACGAACAAAGCGTTTAAGGTTCACATTACCGTAGACTTTTTGAAATTGCTCTCGACTTTCGACTATATCGGCACTGTATACCATTTTTTCCAGTGCGATCGCATCACCATAAATTAACGGTTCATTGCGTTTGAGTTTGGCGATCGCTACATGGTTTTGATTGTCACGAATATATGCTTCGACCTTTTTCCGGTATTGATGCGAACTAAAACCATGTCGAGTCGGAACGTTAACTTCTTCGAGGTCTTCGAGTTCGTCTGTAAAGTCTGTATATACTATAGTTTGTTCTTCACGGTCAATAAATTTGATTAAGTCGCGCAACTGCAACCGGATATTCTCAATCATGAACGGTGCTGCATCAGTCCACCACGTTTCGGTTTGGACTTCTTCAATCAACGGTAACTTTGCTTTCACTATTGGAACAGTCCGCTTTTGTTCGAGACGTTGCAGCAAGTCGCGCATTTGGTCGCAGAGTGCGGTATAATTACCAGCACTCCTAGCCCCCCTTAACAAGGGGGGTTGGGGGGGTAGTATCGCAAGTTGCAACGAAATTTTGAAGTACACCAACAAAATTTTGAAACTTCCCAAGAAAATACACAAAGACTTTTTGAGGCACAACAACGCAATTTTGTTGAACATCAACGCACTACTAACGCCGCCTTAGACCGCTTAGAAGCGATACTTTTACAATTAATCCAAAGGAATAATTAAAATGACGCAAGCATTAAACAAACTAGTTACATTCGATGAGTTTGTAAACTTTCTACAATCGCAACCTGAAAATATTCGCTGCGAATTATACGACGGAGAAATTATACAAGTGCCTCTACCAACTGGCGACCATGAAGAAATTATCGCGTTTTTAGTAAATATTTTAGTGAGTGAATATCGCAAACTTAACCTTAATTACGGTATTCCAAAAACAGTATTAGTAAACACCTGAGAACCCAGCAGACCTTAAAGGAGGCAAAACAGCGTAAACATTGGAAATTTAGCCTCATTCGCAGGCTTTATGACTTGGGACTAAGCGAACAAGATATTCGCAAACTGTATAAGTTTATCGATTGGGTTATGATATTGCCAAAAGGGTTAGAAAACGAGTTTTGGGAAGATTTTAAGCAATTTGAAAAGGAGCGCAAAGTGACTTACATTACTAATGCCGAACGCATTGGCTACGAGCGTGGCGAACTTGCAGAGGGACGCTCACTTATCTTGCTACTGCTAAATACACGTATAGGAGAAGTACCACAACAAAATCGCACGGCTATCGAGTCTCTGACGCTTAAGAAGTTGGAAGCGCTCGGTCAGGCCTTGTTAAATTTTACCTCTACTGACGATTTAGTACGCTGGTTGCAGCAAAATCAAAATAGTTAGTGCGATTAGGATGATGAGGGCACAATATCCCAAGTGCCCCTACGGGGTATTTGAAATATGAGGCAAGATTTTCAGAAATTTGAACAGGAGCGCAAAATGACTAATCTAAGTACCACATCCAGACGGACAGGCCGGATGCCTATCCTACGACAACAAATCTTCTAAAACATCTAAATCTGCCTTTATCTCCTCTTCCAACGTGCGTAACTTCTCTAAAATCACCTTCGGCATCTCATAATTTACTTCCTCATACTCAACTTCCTTGTACCGATTAATCGATAAATCATAACCATTAGCTTGTATCTCATCTTTGGGTACAAAAAAAGCCTTACCTGCACGCTCTATTTTTGGAGTTTCCTCATTTTCATCTAACATCTGGAAGTCTGATTTTTTCGTTTTAAAATCCTGTTTTCGGGTCATCAAACTACAAAGCAGCATCAAAAATCTGTTGTGCAGTCAGGTTGAGTTGGGGGAATGTCGGAGAAACAATGCGATCGCTACCTCGGAACTGGCTAACTTGATATTCTTCATCGATTAATTGATAAACCGAGAAAGTCGGTTGTTTGGGATTCCCTGTAAACTTTTTTGCTCCTAGTCCCAGATAATCAGCAATCCAGTATTCTGGAATTCCCATGCTTTCATATCTTCCTTGTTTCATATAGTAATCATCATCCCAGTTGGTTGAAACAACTTCTACAATTAGCGGAATTGATGCCCCGTAGATTACAGTTGACGATTTTTTCCACAACGGCTCATTTACAAGATTGTTATCGTTTATTAGCAATACATCAGGCTCATAACCCGATTCATTTTCTAATGGTTTAACCAATACTTTTTTGGGGATGAAGTAGGGGAGGTCTAATTTATCAAACTCGAGAGTCACTTTTCGAGCCAAGAATCCTGTAACCTTTTCATGTCCTCCCAATGGTTGCGCCATCTCAACAATTATCCCATCGTGTAGTTCGTAACGGCCATTTTCGGGTCGCCATGCTGCGAATGCTTCAAAGGTTACTAATTTTGGCTGTGCTTGGGTCATAAACACATTGACATTTTCTTAACGTTTAAAGTACTTTACATTGCCCATAATCCCTTAACAAATGGTCACACAGTACCAAAGCAACCATAGCCTCAACCATTGGTACCGCCCGTGGTAACACGCAAGGGTCGTGTCTTCCTTTCGCGGCTAACAATGTCTCCTCACCCTCGCGGTTAACTGTCTTCTGCTCTTTTCTAATAGTTGCGGTCGGCTTGAATGCTACACGCAAAATGATATTTTCACCGTTGGAAATTCCACCTTGAATCCCACCAGAGCGGTTAGTTACGGTGCGTACTTCACCGTTTTCATCAATATAATATTCGTCGTTATGCTCAATCCCAGTTAAGAGCGTCCCAGCAAAACCGGAACCAATTTCAAAGCCTTTACTTGCGGGGAGAGACATCACACCTTTGGCGATATCTGCCTCCAGCTTATCAAATACTGGATCGCCCAAACCTTTGGGGACATTCCGCGCTACACATTCCACCACACCACCGATAGAATCACCACTTCTACCAATCTGCTCAATTAATTCAATCATCCGTTCCGCACATTCAGCATCGGGGCAGCGGACGATGTTGCTTTCAACTTCTTCTAAAGTAACGGTATTTGAATCGACAGTACCTTCTAAATCCTTGATCCGCTTCACATAACCGATGATTTCCACACCAGCAACTTGACGGAGAATTTTTTTCGCGATCGCACCTGCAGCTACCCTACCAATTGTCTCCCGTGCTGATGACCTACCGCCACCCTGCCAATTTCTAATCCCATATTTGGCATCATAAGTAGCATCCGCATGAGAAGGGCGATATTTCTGTGCCATCTCGTCATAGTCTTGGGAACGAGCATCTTTGTTGCGTACCAAAATAGCTATAGGTGTTCCCAAAGTTTTGCCTTCAAACACGCCAGAAAGGATCTCACATTTATCTTCTTCCTTGCGTGGCGTTGTAATCTTACTTTGTCCCGGACGCCTTCTATCTAACTCAAACTGTATTTCTTCAGTGGAAATTTCTAGTTGCGGAGGACAGCCATCAATTACAACTCCCACACCGCCACCGTGGGACTCACCAAAAGTTGTGATCCGAAATAGATGCCCAAATGAGTTGCCCATGATGTTGAGGAAATATGGTCAAGCTTATATATTTTACCTGATGTCTTGTTCAACTACCAAGACGCAAAAGATATCAAAATTTTACTTATATTTACAAGATTTACTTTGCTGCAAATATAAGTAGTAGTCTGTTAATAATTTTGAGGGGGAGGGATTGAACCGCGAAGACGCAAAGGACACGAAGAAAGAACGAAAGAAGAGAAATCTCAAGAAGGTTCACCCCTAATATTCAGTGTGGTGGAGTACTAGTAGTCGCCACTAAAGCAAACCTTCCTTCGCGTCCTTTGCGTCTTCGCGGTTCATTCCTTTCCATATTCAGTGTGCTGTAGTACTAGAAGGAGGGAGTTTCATAAAAAAACGCCCCCCAGTTTCCCAGAGAGCGTTTTTTACTATTTTAGAAACCGTATGTTACGTTTTCCCTTCAGAATTAACCGTTGATTGCAGGTGCTGTCAGAGCAACAGGAGCCGCATCACCATTCGCTAAATCTAGGGGGAAGTTGTGAGCGTTGCGCTCGTGCATTACTTCCATACCCAAGTTAGCGCGGTTGATTACGTCTGCCCAAGTTGCGACTACACGACCTTGAGAATCAATGATTGATTGGTTGAAGTTGAAACCGTTCAAGTTGAAAGCCATTGTGCTTACACCCAAAGCGGTGAACCAAATACCAA
>JAESGD010000079.1_pt1 | contig 91315 bp, 81 predicted proteins | sample 9269581 | NCBI WGS metagenome assembly JAESGD01 (sample SAMN14515903, study PRJNA621661) | algae metagenome | isolation source: Cyanomargarita calcarea GSE-NOS-MK-12-04C and co-occurring heterotrophs from... | place: USA: Grand Staircase Escalante National Monument, Utah | collected 2007-12-30 | reverse complement strand
AAGCTGCTAGACCTCAAAATAATCTCTTTTTTGCCGGTGAACATTGCTCTAAATATCCAGCTTGGTTGCAAGGTTCTATCGAATCTGCTCTCGAAGCTATCTATGATATTGCATCTCATGAAGTTACACAGAAAGCGACAACTTACTCCGTCAACACAACTCAAAATGTTAACATCCAAAAAACACAAAATCGTCAACTCGCTACTGTTGCTTGATTATTTACTCGCCCCTAGATATATAATTAGTTGTCTGGGGGCTAGTAAAATAACAGAGATGTTGCCACTCCCACGTAAAGAAAAAATTGTCAATAGGGAGCATCCAGTTTTGGCAGAAATACGCAAATAGCCAGGGCAAACAGATTTAATTTTAGTGCTGAGTTTAGAACAGCTTTAAAGTAGCTAAAAATACTATATCAAAGTTACGGTCTTCACTCTACTATAATTAGCTTATTAATAATTATTCTTAATTAAACTAACAACTTACACGACTCGGGGTGCGAAGCACCCAAAGAGCTATGCGATGCCCTTGGCAACCATCTTCGTTCCGCTTTGCGGTTCCCGCAGGGTTGGTATCGCTAAAAGCGGAGAAAAGCGCTATTGCGTGGCGTAGGGGTACAAGTATCATCGGAACAGAAAATCGGGTTAAGCTTAAAAGTCTTGTCCTGTCGGTATACTCATAATATTGCCGTTTGGCGGGCTTATACTTCCAATAATTCTCGGCAATGTTATGCTTTTAATGCCTATAATCCTTGTCACAGATTACATCCTAACCAAAACTGACATGGGTAACTTAAATTCAATCACTTGAAACAAAATGTAAACTGACATCAGGATGCCGATAACATCCCCTCCCACGGGTAGTAAACCAATCAGAGATTCAAGCCCGACTTTAAATTGTGTGCCGGGGACGCCAATTGAGCGACCTTTGGGGTCGCTCAATTTTCGCAGCCGCTGCAGTTTGGTTAGTCTATTATCAGTGAGCATTAGGATTAAATTAGCATTTTACCTAAAATCTGAAACTATCATATAGCAAAGATTTTTTCTAGGTCTGTATTCTCCATCCTCAAAAATGGTACAAATTTTATGGATAAATTTTGATGAATTATTGGTTAATGAAGTCTGAACCAGAAGTTTACAGCATCGCTCACCTGCAACGGCAGGGTGAAACTATCTGGGACGGTGTTCGCAATTACCAAGCTCGCAATTTTCTGCGCCAAATGCAGGAAGGTGACTTAGCTTTTTTCTATCACTCCAACAGCAATCCTCCTGGTATTATCGGGCTAATGCGGGTAGTGAAAACAGGTATTGCTGACCCGACCCAGTTTGACCCCATTAACGAATACTACGACCCAAAATCAAGCCCCGAATCTCCCCGATGGCAAACGGTTGTAGTTGAATTTGCTGAGACTTTTTCTAACTTCCTCTCGCTATCAATACTCAGACAAAAGTTTGGCGATGAAGAGTTAATGGTGGTAAGACAAGGAAATCGTTTATCAGTCATGCCTGTTTCGGAAGCAGTAGCCAAGAAGATTTTGGCGATGAAATCCTAATCAGCTTATTTGGCTTCAAATTGCAACCAAATAGAATTCCTTGCCCCTTAACAACATCAACCCAAATCAAAAAGCAAGATTTCTCCGCCGATATTGGTGCTAATTTCAAGTTGTTCTTCACCGTTCAATTGCACTCCATCACCAGCCCTGAGTTCCTCACCGTTCAAAGTCACTATCCCTTGAGCAATTTGCAACCAACCATATCGATTGGGTTTGAGGTGATAATTCACAATATCACCATCTGACAAAACGGATGTGTATAAATCAACATCCTGGAAAATCTTCACAGCACCATCGCGTCCATCTTTAGCAGCGATTAAGCATAATTTACCGCGTCTTTCTTCAAGAGGAAAAGCCTTTTGGTCGTATCTTGGTTTCAAACCTTGCGTCTCAGGAATAATCCAGATTTGCAATAAGTGAACCGATTCGGTTGGAGAGTGGTTGTATTCGCTGTGAGTGATACCAGTACCTGCACTCATAATTTGTGCTTCACCAGGACGAATCACCGAACCAGTACCCAAGCTATCTTTATGCTCTAACGCACCTTCTAATACATAGGTAAAAATTTCCATATCACGATGACCGTGGGTTCCAAAACCCGCACCAGGAGTTATGCGGTCATCATTAATCACTCTTAGAGAACGGAATCCCATGCGGTTCGGGTCGTAAAAATTTCCAAAGGAAAATGTATGGAAACTATCAAGCCAACCGATTTTAGTATGACCGCGATCGCTTCGATTGTGAATTAAGTGAGTTGCAGTATTTTTAATCATAAATTAGTTCTCGCTTTCATTAAAAATTGTAAAAGTTCAAAACTGCTTCTGAACTATTCTTGCCTGTTTTGAACTTATATTAATCTTAATATATGTGTATTCAATATGAAAAGTACCTACTTAAAAGTAAGGTACTTACTAAAAACATACTATTGTTTTTTTGGTTATTGGTTGGTTATTATTTGTGATGTTTAAGCAACCAGCAACTACTAACCATTAACAATATTATTTGATTTATTTGGCGACAGCTTGCTGTGGAGTTTTAGTAGCTGTTTTACCATTACCATTACTGGTGGTATTGGTTGTTGATGCTTGCAAATGTGCTTCCAGGAACCACAAACGCTTGTCAATGGTGCGAGAAACTTCAGTGTAAAGGTCAGAAGTATCTACATCACCCAATTCATCAGTTTTATCGATTGCTTCCCGAATATGTTTAGCGTAAGGGGCAAAGCGGTCAGCCAATGCTGTTACGTGTTCCATTCCCGCTAAAATATCAACAGGAAATTCTGGCAAAATAGAATTTTCTGCCGCCATGCGGACTGTACCCATTGCATATCCACCCAAAGCGGTAACTCTCTCGGCAATCGTATCGACATACTCTTCTAACTCAGCAGCCATTTCGTCAAACATCAGATGCAACTGGTAGAAGTCAGTTCCTTTGACATTCCAATGCGCTTGCTTGACTTGGCTTTTTAAGTCTGAAGTAGCTGCCAAAGTTTGATTGAGAATCGTAACTATCTTGGTTCTAGCATCAGCAGGAATGTCGATGCGGGTAGGGTGAAGACGGGATGCAAGTTTGTTGTCGCTCATGGTTCTACCTTTAATCGATTTATAAAAACAGCTTACGATTTTTCTTTGGTCAAGGGTAACTCCCCAACGACAGATGGCATTAATGAAGCTTGGGAGTAAGGGGGAGGAGTTAGGAGTTAGGAGTTAGGAGTTACGCATCGGATACAAGTACTACACGAAAATTGGGTATTTCAACCACGACAAACAATCAATCGGACTAAAATAAGCTAGGAAGAGCTAATTATTCAAGAGGTCTGATTGTGGTCTTTGCTCAAACCAGTCCCCCAGATGTAATAACAACTTGTCTCACATTAGACGAGTATCGGGCTATGGAAGAAACCAACCCAGAACGCCATGAATACCGCAACGGAGAGATTATTACTTTGTCGGGAGGTTCTGAAACCCACAGTGCGATCGCCAGCAACTTATTAATTTACTTGGGGTTTTTGCTGAGAGACACCGATTTCCGTTTGTATAACAGCGATTTGCGAGTTTGGATTCCTGAATATCAGTGTGGTACTTATACCGATTTGATGGTTGTTAATGGCAAACCAGAGTTCAATGGCGAGCGCAATGATGAAATTGTCAATCCTTTACTCATTGTCGAAGTTCTATCGCCCTCTACCGAAGCCTACGATAGAGGCGAAAAGTTCAGAAAATATCGCTCTCTTGCCAGCTTTTGTGAATATCTGCTTGTGAGCCAAACTGAACCCTACATTGAGCAGTATCACAACCAGGATCGTAACAGTAATGAATGCTGGCTATGGCAAGTTCACTCTCACCTTGAGCAGGTGATCGTTCTACACAGTTTAAACGTAGAAATTCCCCTGACTGAAATCTATCGTCGCGTTAATTTTTAAGGGTGGCTAACTCTCTGACAATAATAGAGAAATGGCGCATTACACACAGGTTTTCGCACCCTATAAGAGCGGCGATCTCCTTGCAGCAGCGCTGAATATCGCACTACATCTACACGACTACCGACTTTGAGACATTGTTGCTACAGTCCATAATTTTCTTCAGGGTAAGGTAAGAATTTTTGTTATGATATCTAAACTCATGAAACAATGTGAATCTTTAAGGAACGCAATGAAAAAGGTTACACTAACGGAATTGAGTAATAATATTGATCGTCTACTGGATGAGGTACTAGAAACAGGTATTCCACTAGAAATTAACAAAAATGGAAAGTTGTTAAAAATTGTTCCCGTAGAAAAAAAAGATAAACTTAAAAATTTGACTTTTAAACCTGATGTTATTCAAGGAAATCCAGATGATTTAGTTAATATCAGTTGGGAGCAGGAGGTTAATATTGATTTATCTTGATACTCATGTAGTAGCATGGCTCTATTCTGGTTTGACAGATAAATTAAGTGATATTGCTAAAACTTTAATTAATGAAAATGAAGTTTATATTTCGGCAATTATTAGATTAGAGTTACAGTATTTATATGAGATAAAACGTATTAAAGATGAACCGGATGTAATTATTTCTAATCTGTCCGAGCAGATTGGTTTAAAGATATGTAATAAAAACTTTAATGATATTATCAGCATTAGTTTAACGATTACTTGGACTCGCGATCCTTTTGATCGGATTATTACGGCAAATGCTCTGTTAAATAACAACATATTACTGAGCAAAGATCAAAATATTATGAATAACTATCTGTATGCAAAATGGTATGATTAAAATTTAAATTAATCGCAATATCGGCGATACGGATGCAACGCCCCTGGCAAGGGCATCGCACTAGAATATCAGCGATCGCTATTGATAATCGGACTACAAAATTAGCGAACTGACAAGTCAGCGCTAGCGCTATCGCCCACTCTTGTTTTGATTAGCTGCTCTAGTTGGTTGAGATCCTCTTCATTCAGTCCACCGCTTTGTCGAATTACACCAGGCTCGTTATGCAATCGCGCCATATAGATCCGTAAAGCTTCTTCATCCTCGCGGTGAGTAAGTACATAAGTTCTGAGTTCTTTTCGACTCATCTGTTGAAAGTCAGGCTTCTGTGTCATCATCAAACTCCCAATGTCCGTTTGCTTTGATAGTGATACCGATTGTGTCGCCAGCCAGAATGTAAATTTCCTTGACCTTTTGTATATTTTATTATGTAATTTTCGTTCAATTTAATTCACGCACTCTACAAGAGCGATCGCCCTGAATCAATATGTCCTGTAGGGCGCGCTCTTCGAGAGCGTAACGCACCACACCACAACTCTTCTACATATCCGAAATACAGTTAAGCATTTCTGTAATTTCATTCATCCGCCAATTTGGCGGATAAATACCTTGAGTTATAAATCGATGAATTGTTGAAAATTGCCAATTGTGCGGAATCAGACATAATTGATATCGCACAGGATTGTAAGGAATATAATTGCTGCGGTTTGACAAAATCTCTATCGTCCCGAATCAGATGTTCCCAAAATCGTCTTTGCCATAAATTGCGTTCTTGTCGTTTTTATCGAGAGGTGAAAATATTAGGATTAATTCCCAATTTCCATACCTTTAGTTTCGCTTTAGCGCTAAAAAAATAGAAAACCTAACGCACTGTTCTACCTGTGCCACGCTACTACAAAAGCGGCGATACAGATGCAACGCCGTAGACATAAGGTCATCGTACTATATTAGATGATAATCGCACAGCCCTACCGATTAACGGCTCTTACGTGGTCTATCATCCGTCGCACAAAATGGATCAAGTCCGCTGGATTTATCCTATCCGCAATGTGGCGAAACTCAAGGGGAATTACCCCGCCATACTCGTCAGGGGTGCCGTTGGGATTGGCAGGATTCCGCGCAGTTCGACCAGGTCCAGGGGTAATCTGTTTGCTGCGAGCATGATCCTCTGGATCAATGGTTCTCCCGGCTAACTGAGCGTTAGTAAATGCATCTGCACCAGCTGGATTATTCCCCTCAAGTACTTTTGGGAGCCAAGTATGTTGCCAGTTACCAAGAGGACCATTATTATGATTACCGCCAACAGGCCAGAACACTTGCACGTCGGGCTGCCCAACACGGGCAAGGACATTGGCGATGATTATATTTTGCATTGATGTACGCACATGTGGTGCCATTTGGTCAGGGCGCTTGTTGGTGTCTAGCTCAAGCTGGATCTCATTGAGCGGGGTCTTGCTCAGGAAGGGAACTAGATTTTTCCCAACAGTATTACCCTGATAATAAATATAGTTGCCGTAGAGGTATGAGATAGCAAGACTTAAAAAGCCCTTGAGTGATTTACTGCTACGCTGGTCAGAAGTAAGCCCAACAACCTGTTTTAGAACAAGGTTAGCGGTAGTCACAGCACCAGAGGTGAGTAAAGCCTCCATAGCGTCGGCGTTATGATGAATTGTCCCCCGCAAAGAAGCAACCTCAAGATTGCCAGAAGCCACCTGTAAATGCTTAGCGATCTTCTTCGGCAAAATCCCCGCCGTCACTTGCATATAGAGGTTCGGGGTCACGCGAGCGAGAATAGTATTACGAACGGCCTGGATGAAGGGTGCCGACAGATGGTTATAAACCGCAAAGTCGAGCCAGTCCTGTTCAATAGGGACACCAATTCGGTAGCCACCTACCACAAACTGCTCTTGCCGTGCCCTCTGGTACTTTTGAGCCATGTCAACGGCCATGAGACCGACCGTTGTCAGAAATGCCTGCCGATTAACTGGATCTTCCTCGTTATAGGGAGCCGACTTATACTCAACGTTCGGAACCTTGTGTCCCGCTGTGACGAGAGCAATTGGTGGTCTGGCAGCAGCACCGCCAGCCACTGCCTGGTTGATATTTGCATTGATTGCGTTGCGTGCACCCTCGATCTCTGTACCTAATTGGTCGTGATCAGTCTCGATCTCAAACCCATTAGCGAGGGGTTGAATGTTTTGCCCAGGGTTCTGAGAACCGCCAAGAAATAAACGAATTCGGTCATTGGCAGTAGCGGCAACACCATTCACTGGCGCAGGGATAGACATCTCAGCCTCAATACCCATGCGGCGCTGGATGATGTTTTCTGATGTTAGGCGTTGAACTAGCCCATTCTGCTGCACCACATGAGTCAACTCATGGGCAATCAACTCCTGCCCCCCCCGGCTCCCTGGCTGATACGCCCCCTGCTGAAAGAATACATCCTGCCCCGTCGTAAACGCCTTCGCCTGTATCGATTGATTTAACTGATTAGACTGAGCATCTGTATGCACCTTCACCCCACTAAAATCCGCCCCCATTGCCTGCCCCATTGACTGTTGCAGACCCGCATCTAATGGCTGTCCCCCACCTCTGGCATTATTAATGGCAGATTCCAAATCCGATGAAGCTTCCCCTCCTGCGATCGCTTCTTGTGGCTGTAGGATTGACTTAGCTTGCAGGTCTTCTTCTTCGGGCATGGCTTCTCGCTGCACCTTTGGGGATAACGGCGATCGCTGTATGTGAGAAATACTCGGTTTCGCGTGAAGTTCCTTTTCCGCTTCTTCCTGACGCTGTACCGACTGCCCTAGAGTAGCCTTTGCTGAACCAGGGGCACTAATCTGCTTTACTACCTGGGATGCAACCCGATCTGCCTCCTGTTCGTACTTGTCCCCTGGCTGCCCAATATTGAACTTTGCCTGGAAAAGTGGCACAGGATGAATTGGGGGTGCTGAGGTGGCAGGAAACGCCCTCTGTATCGAACCCATCTCCCCATTACTAGCTGGTTCTGACGACTGTTGCGGGGATTGCAGGCGATCGCCTACTCTATAGGGCTGAAGCGGTGCTGATACTTGTTCTCCTGGAGAATGAACAGGGATATTGACAAAGTTGCGATCGAAGCGCGATCCCCTTTCCCATCTCTGCACCCTGAAATCATCCATTTTAGCTTGCAACACACCCAATCTTTCTTGTTCATGTGGCTGTATCGCGCCCCTCTCTTCCTTAAGTTGGAGTCCAAACGCTTCAAACTTGTTCTGCTCGAAAGCTTCGTTCTCTATTTCCTCCTGGGTGGGAGGTCGATGAGAATCCTGTTGTGCTTGGATAGTGTTCGGACTCGGAGCAAACTGAGAGATTTTTTGCTGGATTGGGGGATTCCAGGAGGAGGATTTGTGGTTTCTTTGATTCATTGTATTACGCCTCGTTTGGCTAATTCGCCACCTTTATTGTGTGCTAATCGAGCAATCAGTTGAAGTACCGTGACGGCATCGTTTTCATTCCAGAAACCTGCTTAATTTATAAAAGAGGCTGGATGCTATAAAGAAAACTTAGGATTAAAAATAGATATATAAACTCATATCTACCAAAATACGTAAATTTAATGAACTACCATGTTATCTACGACGGTAATTGTAATCTGTGCGTCAGTTTAGTGCAATTGCTAGAAACACTAGACCAAGGAAAGTTATTTCGTTACATTCCCATGCAAGACGAACAAGCACTTCAAGAATGGGGAATCACACCAGTGGATTGTGAAATGGGTATGATTTTGCTGGATGCCAACACCCCAGAAAAACGTTGGCAAGGGAGTGCGGCAGCAGAAGAAATTGGACGATTATTACCATTAGGAAGTGTCTTTGTTGAAGCTTATCGAGCCTTGCCTGGAGCAAAATGGGTAGGCGATCGCTTTTACGAACAAATCCGGGACAATCGCTACACCCTATTCGGGAAACGCGATAGTACCTATAAATCAGCATATTGCGCTGATGGTAGTTGTTAGGAGTTAGGAGTTAGGAGTTAGGAGTTAGGAGTTAAGAGTTAGGAGTTTCTAACTCCTCAATTCATATCTGACACATATACGTATAAATCACTAATTATAAATAAAAAAGTGATTAATTTTACACAAAAATATGATTGTTGAATAGTCCTGTGAAGAGGACTTTGGCTCTGAGACAGGGATTTAAAATCCCTGGCGGACAGCAGCGTAGTCGGAGAATCGAGAAATACTTATACCATTTTTATATGAAGATGCGTACAAAAACCCCACCGCCTCCAAACCTCCCCTTGTAAAGGGGAGGTTTGGAGGGGTAAAAATTATATGCAGCTTCACAGCAAATTGGTATTAGTTGTTTTTGTGTTAACGATATCGAGAAAGTCCAAGATGTGAGTTAATCTATTTTTCAGATGCTTGGTTTATTGAAAATTTCCAAAATCTGCCGACAAATTATTTTCAGTTTTCCCCCAATTTCTGGTGAAGGTTGAACTTGGCCGACAAAACCCCAGTTTTCTACAGTCGAAAGTCGCCACGCTTCACCTTGATGGTTAAATCCAGCGATTTCCACGCCAATAGCGCGGCGCAACTCGCTAATTGGGTCTTGATAAAAGCGAATTTGAATCAAGATACTCCGACTTTGCCAAGATTTACTGATTCCAGGAAAGTGAAAGCCGATATCTATCGAATCTGGATCTACCAACTCTCTTGTTTCCGGATCGTTAGTCCAAGGCTTTAAATCCGATCGGGCATCCGGAAACTCGAATTTAAATAAATTAACCACCGTAGCAATCTTACTGGCGAGCTCAAGATTTGTTGCCTGTTCAGCTGCATTCACGAAAAAACTCTCCTCAAAATGTGCCGGCTTATGCGTGATGTGACGACAGAAAATCCGCCAGAAGGCTGCTTATATTGGTGTTTCAGCTTATCAATACCTGTTCTACGATCGCAAGTATAAATTAGACTTTCCTCACAATCAAGGTTATTATCCTGATTCAAAGTTGCCAAAAAGCACAAAATATGCAGTCTTTATTTGGGGTAAATATATTAAGAAATTATACTTAATTTATTTTGAGAGAAAAACTAAAACTGTGCCGTACGTGAAAAATACTTTGCTGGTAAGAACAAGAAAATACGCGGTGCGATTTCAAATTACACTGTTAAATGGCAAACAAATTAGTTCGGTTTATGGTGGGTCAACGCTCTTTCTTATCATTGATTCTAGTATTTTTGGCAACATTCCTAATCGGCTGTGGCGGTCCTTCCGTCGCCAAGGCACCTCCAACCTACACACAAGCTCAGTTGGTGCAAATCAAAGAATACTTACCTGAAATTGAAGCTGTACGCGATCGCTCACAAGAACTACAAAAGTTGATCGAAAGTAAGGAATGGATTAATGTGGGCAATTTTATACATGGCCCTATGACAGAAGCAAGGCTGACGATGAATTATGTCGTTCCCCATTTGTTAACCAGCGATCAACAAAAAGCACGTCAGGTAGTGCGGGATTTATTTGAACACCTAGTGAAAGTAGATCAAGCCGCAACTGCACGTAATACTCAACTAGCTTTGAGTAATTACAAAGCCGTATACACCGACATCGACAAATTCCTTAAACTGCTTCCAGACACTAGCCAGTCAGAAGCAAGTTAGTACTTAAAGAGTAAGGAATTATGAGTTATGAGTTAAGAGTGAGGAGTGAGGGCTGAGGAGTTAAGAGTTAACAACTTGCAACTCCCTACTCTCAATTTCCAACTTCTAACTTCTAACTCCTAATTCCTAACTCCAGAAGAAAGATGAATGTAGTTATTATCGGTTGTGGCATAGTTGGGGCAGCGATCGCCTACGAACTCAGCCAAGTCAAGGGAGTCACAATCACAGTCCTCGACAAACAACCACCTGCACAAGCCTCCACAGGAGCCGCGCTAGGCGTTTTAATGGGCATCATCAGTCACAAAATCAAAGGCAATGCTTGGCGACTGCGTTCAACGAGCATCCAACGCTACGAAAGTTTGATTCCAGAGCTTGAAGCCATCACAAATCGTAACATTCCCTTCAACCGCCAAGGAATTCTCAGCCTTTGCCCAGAAGGAGAAGATTTAGACGGTTGGCAAAAGCTGCAAGAAATTCGCCACTCTCAAGGTTGGCAATTGGAAATTTGGGATAAAGCAAAACTACAGAAAATCTGCCCGCAGGTAGATGACCCCAAAATTATTGGTGCTGTCTATTCACCTCAAGACCGCCAACTCGATCCCACGGCATTAACTTTGGCTTTAGTTGAAGCATCGCAGCACAACGGTGTTACCTTCAAATTTGGTGTTGAAGTTTTGGGAATGACCCAAGCTCCCAAAAGGGAGTGGGATTCCTCAATTGAAACGACATACGGCAAAATCACAGCAGATTGGTTTATCATCTCCGCTGGATTGGGTTCCTCACCACTAACCGCACAATTAAATCAAAAGGTTGATATCCGGCCGGTGCTAGGACAAGCATTGCAACTAAGCTTAGGGCATTCTTTAGGAAATCCGAACTTCCAGCCAGTAATTACAGGTAACGATGTCCATATAGTCCCAATCGGCAATGGAGATTACTGGGTGGGTGCAACAGTAGAATTTCCGGAAAATAGCGACGAAATACCACCAGACGAAGAACTATTAGAATCCGTCAAACAACAAGCGATCGGCTTCTGTCCAGAATTAGCAAAAGCCACAATTCTCCTTACCTGGACTGGATTGCGTCCCCGTCCCGAAGGACGACCCGCACCAATAATTGAAAAACTCTCCGGATTTAATAACATTCTCCTCGCCACCGGACACTATCGCAACGGGGTTTTACTCGCACCAGCAACAGCTTGCAAAATTCGTGAGATGATTATTTCTAATGACCCCCAAACTACAGAGTAACCTACGCTTACTCAGCGATGGGGACACAATCTTTTCATCTTTGCGTCTCTGCGCTTTTGCGCGAGCCTTTTAATTCCGATGTCAATAACAGAACATAAAATAAAAGTAGATTCACTAGAATGGTTTTACCGAGAAGCCGAACCAATTGGCAGGACTGATTTACTGCCTGTTGTATTGCTACATGGAATAGTGTCGCAAAGTTACAGTTGGCGCAATATCATGCCAGCATTAGCACAACAAGGAACAAGAGCGATCGCCCCCGATTGGATTGGTTATGGCTTTTCCTCGAAACCCGAAAAAAGAGATTTCGCTTACACCCCATTGGCTTTTATTACAGCATTAGAAGGCTTTATTAAAGCATTAGAACTAGAAAGATTTTCCCTAGTTGTTCAAGGTTTTTTAGGCTCAGTCGGGCTGCAATACGCCTTACGTCACCCAGAACAAATTGCCAATTTAGTCATTCTGAACACACCAATTTCCAGTAATGCCAAAATACCCTGGAAAATTAAACAAATGGGTCTACCTTTAGCCGGGGAAATGATGACCCAAGACCCCTTACTAGTTGACCGTACGCTAGAAGGTGGTAGTCGTTACCGGATAGAAGATACAGATTTAGATATTTATCGCAAACCATATTTAAAAAGTTCTGCTCCCGGACGAAGTTTGTTAGCAACAATCCGGAATATGGAACTCCCAGCAGCAATGACAGAAATTGAGTCTGGCTTCAAAGAATGGCAACAACCAATTTTACTTTCTTGGGGAGTTATTGACCCCTGGCTACCAATAGATATGGCACAAAATTTTGTTTCTTCCGTACCAGATGCAGAATTAATTAAACTTAACAATGTTGGGCATTATCCCCAAGAACATTACCACGAGACTATTTTGCAAGACCTATTGCCCTTCGTCCGTCGTGCCGCAGCTAAGTGAAAATAGACTTTTCGCAAAAAAGGATATCCTAGAAAAGAATATGCAGGCACTCAGGACACAGGATACCCCTAGCAAAAGAGGGGCTGCGTCAACGGGGAAGCAAGCTACAGGACACAGGACTCAAGGTTAGGATTTATGACTTATTCCTGGTTTAAAGCATTTCATATAATTGGTGTTGTAGCTTGGTTTGCTGGGTTATTTTACCTAGCACGGCTTTTTATTTATCATGTTGAAGCCAACCAAGAACCAGAACCCGCAAGAACGATACTGAAAAATCAGTATCAAATTATGGAAAAACGCCTCTACGACATCATTACAACACCAGCGATGTTGTTAACTGTAGCAATGGCGATCGGTTTATTAGTTACTGAGCCAGAATTACTAAAACAAAGTTGGCTGCACGTCAAATTAGGATTTGTCGTCCTCCTACTTGGCTATCATCATTACTGCAAACGCATAATGAAGCAACTCGCAGCAGATGAATGTAAGTGGGGTAGTCAACAGTTACGTGCATTGAATGAAGCACCTACTGTCTTGTTGCTGGTAATTGTCTTACTAGCTGTGTTCAAGGATAATCTACCTACGGACATCACAGCTTGGGTTGTTGTCGCGTCAATTATTTTGATGGCAGTTACCATTCAACTTTACGCTAAAAAACGCAGGCAAGATAAAGAAAAGTTGACTGCACAAATGTCACAACCCCAAGAACAAAGTTAGGAGTTTGGAGTTTGGAGTTTGGAATTACAGCGGTAAAGACGTTATATGTAAAGTTTCTACAGATGGTCTATCCAAACTCAAACCCCTGTAATGCTGTCGAAATCGACAGGTCAATCTTGATATGAGCAGTTTAATGTTTCTCAGGCATTCCTGATAGAAACGGCTTCAATTCCTATTATTCTCGTTCTCGATAGTTCTGAGAACATTCCTGGCTAATTGCTATCAAAGTTATAAATATTCAGCCTTGCAGATTTTTGGACAGTTATATTGAGAGAGGGTTACTCGACAAGAACATTGGTTTCACCCATATTCACTACTTTTGAAGAACTTTGCTGGTTTCGACGTTCTTGCAGAGCCTTATCAATTAATTTTGCAACTACCCAAGAGACAGACCGTTCATCTGCTTCTGCCCATTCTTCCAGTTCTTTTTTCCACTCGGAAGGAATGTAAGCAACCACTCTATCTAAGTCTGTTTTACCGCCCATACCAAGTTTTACTTTCACTTTTTCTTATACCTAGCATACAAGCAACAGGTTAATCTGTGTTGTGCTAGACTAAGCTGTGCTAGCATGGCGTAGCAATAGTGGCAGATATTTTTAGATATGAACCATCAAAATTTGCTTTCGATCGCGGTCAATCTCGTGCAACCGTCAATTAATCAGGGGCTTGTTTTGCTCTCAGTCAGGGAGCTAGACAAGATGCGCCAGGTTGGACGACTCGCAGCAAGTCTACTCAATCATCTTGAATCAATGGTGCAACCCGGAGTGAGTACGCAAACCTTAAACGACGAGGCTGCGCGTTGGATGCAAGCCAATGGTGCCGTCAGTGCCACACTAGGCTACGCACCTCCCGGTCATCCCCCTTTCACGGGTTCTATTTGCACCAGTGTCAATGAAGTAGTTTGTCACGGAATTCCCAACTCTAAACAAATTCTCAAAGATGGAGATATTATTAATATTGATGTAACTCCAATCCTGAACGGCTATCACGGTGACACGTCTAAAACGTTTCTGGTTGGTAATCCCTCAGCAGCAGCCCGAAAACTAGTTGAGGTCACTCAAGAGTCGATGATGCGAGGGATTGCTGAAATCAAGCCTGGTGCAAGAATTGGAGATATTGGTGCTGCAATTCAGGAATATGCTGAGGAAAATGGATTGTCAGTGGTTCGAGATATGGTTGGCCATGGTGTTGGCAGGCAGTTTCACACAGAGCCTCAAGTCCCTCATTATGGCAAACGAGGTCATGGGTTGAAGTTGCGTCCAGGAATGGTTTTCACGGTTGAACCGATGCTAAACGAAGGAACTTACGATCTTAAGTTTCTAGCGGATGGTTGGACTGTGGTTACGAAAGACAAAAAACTCTCTGCTCAGTTTGAACATACGGTTGCTGTCACAGAGGAAGGCGTAGAAATCTTAACGCTTGCTTAATTTTTGAGATGCAATTGTAAGAGTTAGGATTTAGGAGTTAATAAGAAAATTTTCTCACTCTTAACTCATAAATCATTACTTTTAAATCAAGAGGTAAACAATGGGAAACCAGTCATTCTTTACCAATCGAATAGCCGTGCTAGCCACCATGCATCAAAAAGAAAGGGTGATTTCCCCTATTTTTGAGCCGGAATTAGGTATCAAAATAATAGTTCCTGCTAATTTGAATACAGATGTTTTCGGGACATTTACTAGAGAAATTAAACGTCCCGGCAATCAAATTGAAGCAGCGAAATTGAAGGCACAAAAAGCACTTTTAGTAACAGGTGAAAAATTAGCGATCGCTAGCGAAGGTAGTTTCGGTCCCCATCCCAGCATTCCTTATATATCCTGCAATCGCGAAGTTGTAGTTTTCTTAGATAAAGAGAATAATTTAGAAATAATTGGTGAGGAATTTTCCAGCGATACCAACCACAATCATGTAGTTGTAGAGAGTCTGGAACAGGCATATAAATTTGCTCAACAAATTGGCTTTCCCGAACATGGTTTAATTGTGACGTTTCAGGAATTACCGAAAAATAGGAATGAGATAATTAAGGGAATTACAACAGAAGAAAAATTACAAGAAGCCGTTAATTTTGTCTTGAAAAATTCCCTAGATGGCAAAGCACATATCGAGACAGATATGCGGGCGCATTATAACCCAACACGCATGGTAAATATCGCAAAAGCCACCCGTGATTTAGTCAGCAAAATTAACAGCCAATGCCCAAATTGCTCAACACCTGGGTTTGAAATTACTCAGCGGAGCAAAGGATTACCCTGTGGTGGATGCTATCTTCCGACTTCCCTAACTCTTACCGTAATTTATCAATGCAAAAAATGCAGTTTTAGTCAAGAGAAATTATTTCCAGATGAAAGAGAATTTGCAGATCCAGCCCAATGTATGTATTGCAATCCTTAATAGAAAAAACTGCAACTTGTTATAGCGGCTCTCGTTTTCATGAGGTATATGTAAAAGTTTAAAACCGCCTTCTTGGAGGCTAGGACGCAGATGGACGCTGATAAACTTATACCTCATTCGGATGGGAACCGCTATATAAAGCGTTTAGCATTTGAGTAAGTTAGACTTTTTATCTGCGTACCCTGCAAAAAGCCGATCTGCGTCTATATCTGCGGTTTTTATGTCTTATGTGTACTTTATTTACAAGAATCTGCTATATAAAGTCTCTACATATTACAAAAATAGATTATTCAGGAAATGACGCAAGGGTTTTAGTCCTGTCGGTTCGCAATAATCTTTTGGTAGAAGAGCCGTTAACGCTCCCTGTAATTCATTCAAAACCGCTTGTACTTCAAACGGTTTTGGTCTATTGGATTGTGGAAAAACTAACGGTTCACCAACACGTAGAGTTAACTCCTTACCCAAATACAAATCTTGCGTGCCGATGAGCGCTATAGGTACAATCGGAACCCCAGAACGTAAAGCATAAATTGCCGCACCACGTTTTAGAGGGAGCAACTCACCTTCAACATTCCCAAGTCTGCCTTCTGGAAACAGCATAATTCCTTCCCCACGGGCAAAAGTCGCTTGGACAATCCGGTCTAAGCGGCGCATAGCTTCGATAGAATTACCCTTAGGAACGTATTCTGCAATCGCAGCAGCTAAAGGTGCCAAATCTTCCCGTCCAGCTTTCGCACCCTCAACTACAGCCATTTCTTCCTTCCAAATACGTTCTAGAGGAATAACACCCTTACCTATACGCAAGAATTGGCGCTTCCACCATTGATTGTAAAGCGATCGCGCATCACCCATAATCTGGCAGAAGGGATGGGCAGGTAACTCTGAAAATAGCAGAAATGGGTCAATGTGGTTTAGATGGTTGGCGGTAATTAGCGAAGGTGTAGTCGGAAGACGTTCTGGAAACTCAACTTTCACCCGAAAAAGACTGTGAATTGCAGTTCGCAAAAATGTGCGTCGAAATTCACCACTGATTTTCTGTTCCGAACTACCGCTTGCGATAGCTTCTGCTCTGCATAACGCTTCTTGAATAGTCTTATTAATGTGGCGATCGCGTGCGGAGGCAACACCCTGTTTTGCTCGCTCAATGGTTTGTTGCGTTAGTGGTGGCAGAATAAATTCTTGTAGGTCACGTTGCTGATTCTCTAAGGTGGAGTTCATCGGTAATTCGAGAGAGGGGGGACAGACGGGGTGAAACACCTGCTACATATCAAACTAAATTTAATATTCCCCAAATAGTTATCGAATTAAGACAGTTTGAGCAAATGTCCAAAAAAATCTTGCCAGTAATCATATTGTCAAGACGGACAGCCATAGCTGTTTGGGCATAACTTCAAAGGTGAAAATCCCCCTTCTCCTAGCTATTAACCCTTATTTTCAAGGCAAACCTCATGATGAAAATTGTTCTTCCCCCACTCGCTACTCCCTATTATTCAAGACAGGACATTTTGCTTACTGTCACAAAGTCTATCTTGAGGAGAACTAACAAAGCTTCTAGTCTATAGCCTTAGAGTGATTCTACTCATGTTTAGATTTGATAAAGTTGCGAACAATAAGGAAGGGATGAGGAACTTAAAACTATGAAACGTAACTTAACCAAAGTGCTTGGCGCTAGCGTTATCGCACTGAGTGCAGCAACATTACCTGTAACTCTACCCGCACAAGCACAAGTTAATGAACCCACAGTTACAACTACCACCGCTCCTAACGCTACATACGAAACCAGAACTTACGAGAACAGAGGTTTTGATTGGGGTTGGTTGGGATTACTTGGTTTGATAGGTCTAGCTGGTTTGGCTGGTAAAAAGCGCAACGAAGAATCAACCCGTTATCGCGATCCAAATACGGCTGGTACTACCACCTACAGAGAATAATAGGGAAATGGGGAATTGGCAAAAATACCATACCTAATCCAATACAATCTCGTGCATAAAAATAAAAGCCTTAGGAATTTTTCCCAAGGCTTTTTTGATTAATTCAGCAATTTTTTTCTTTTTTGTTGGGCTACATCGGATTCTGCCCTTCTTCCTGCAAACTCCAGTCCAAAATCTGTTAGGAAGGCAAAATCTAGGGTAAATTAATTTCTTTTGTACGGGTTCTGACGTAAAGGAGTCCAGTAGCTGGCAATTAAACCAACCATTAACCACCAGACGCTATTCACCTCCGGACGATACCAAACAGTATCAACAAAGCCATGACTCAGCATACCGGCCAAAGAAGCGATCGCCCCAATTAACCAAAATCCTTCCACATTTGCGATCGCCTGCAACCGTCGCAGTTGCACAAAAGCCGTATTAAAAATTACAATTAGCAACCAGAGGAAAGCAGCTAAACCAATCAAGCCAGTTTCCACAGTGACTTCTAGTAAAATCGAGTAAGCACTCAAAGCAGTAAATTTTGGCTTTTGGAAGATGGGGTAAATCTGATTGAAAGAGTTATGACCCGGACCAATACCAAAAACTGGATAATGCTTAATCATCTCAATTACAGAAGTCCATACATTAATCCGGAAATTATTACTGCTATCACCACGGCCAATAAACATAGTAGCTACGCGATCGCGCAACGGCTCAACAACAGCTAGAGCTAATAACAATACTAAAACTGAACCTCCCACAACAATTGGTAGTGACCAAGTGCGCCAAAAAGGAGGCATTCTCATAGCGTACCAATAAAGTAATAACGCCAAGACAGCCAAAATAGAAACTACTAGACCAATCCAACCACCACGACTAAAGGTGTACATTAAGCACGCAAAATTCACACCAAGCATAGTTAGTGCTAAGGCTTTTTTAAAAGGGCCTCGCCATACAAATACAGCCATTAAACTGAAAATAACAGCAGGTAAGATATACCCAGCCAATAAGTTGGGATTACCCAAATAACTATAAGCCCGCGTTCCAGAACCCATTGTTGATGTGGGATCGTTCCAAGTTGCCAACGGTGGCACCTTATCTATCCACTGCCGGATGCCGTATGCACTTACAATGAGCGATACGTGTAAGTAAACACCAATTATCCACGACCGGAGACGGGGTACTCTTAGCACCCTCGCACAAACGGGAAACAGAAGTAAATAAAGCGTTAATGTTACTAGGTCACTAAATGCAGCCTTTTTTACTGGTGAGAATGCAGCCGCTAAGACAGCAGTTCCCCAAAACACCAATACCAGCAGGTGAATCGGTGTGACTGACGGGGTATCAGAAGAAGATTGTTCATCTGATAAAGTTAACAGTAGCCACAAAGCCGCACAGGCCGCTAATAACAACCCCAACAATGTACTCGACACAAAAGGTGCAAGACCGTAAACCAGGGTGAGTAAGCCCGCAGCTATTATGTCTCCCGATTGCATCAAGACACTGGTTTGCCGCCAAGAGTGTAACAGCCCCACCAGAGAACGGTGCAAGTAGCTGCTACCAAGATATTCTTTAAGCGGCAAATAAGATAACGTGAATCGTTGCCAGACTAAATTCATAATACAACGCCGTGATTAATTGGCAGTCTTGCGCATAACTTGGACTCAATCATAAGCCGACTAGTTCCAAAAAGTTAACAGCGCAGATTGCAAATTAGTTAGAAGTCAGTCCTGAGTCCTGAATAACTATTCCCCATCCTAGCCATCGCTAACCGCTTCTGAAGGAGTCGTCAATTGCAGGGGCAAGGAAAGTACATAGCGGTAACCTGATTCTGGAGAACCTTGAATCGAAATTTGTCCGCCATGTAATTCCGCTAGTTGGCAACTAAGCAATAAGCCCAAGCTTTCGCGAGACATACTACCTTGTGGTTTAGTTAAATCTAAACCTGAACCAACCAAGAAATTAGATTTAGAAAGACCATTATCTTTAGATTTTTCCACTCTTACAGGTAGACTGCCTCCTAGTTCGTGGCTTTCCAAATGGCTATTGTAGGTTGACAGTGCATTTGTCAACTCCATTAGTGGCATACTATTCAGGCGGAAATAAGGGTCAACCTCAGTAATCCCGTCTCCCAGCCAAGGATGGGAAACCCAAACAGTAATATTCATTGCATCATCTTTGTAAGATACATGAATCCGAACAATACTACCTGTAGCAGAAAGTTGAATCACGCTAAAAACCAAGTGATACAACATTTGCCGTACCTTGTCTTTATCCAAAGTCCAAATCCGGCTGCGTCCTGGTTCTAAAGATAGGCGAATATCTTGCTCGCGGCGATTGGCGGCTTCTTCCAGGGTATTGATAGCTTGTTGACACAGCATTTCAATATCTACAGGAGCTACATTGAGAGCGGTAATGCTGCTGCTATCCATTGCTCCCAATTCGGAAATTTCATTCACTAAGGAAAGTAGATATTTTCCACTGTGTTGGATTATTTCCAGATATTCTCTTTGCTTACTCGTCAAAGGGCCGTAAATCTCCCGCCCTAGGACACTCGCCATGCCCAGCACAGATGTTAAAGGCGTCCGCAACTCCTGAGTTAGCTGTCCTAAAAGCTCTAGTTTCACTTGACTGGTAGAAGCTGAGTCTTTTTCTAACGGTGGTACAGAAATTTTGATTTGGCTAGCACTAGGACTCGTTTCTTTGAATGACCAACCCGGACTTTTTGGAGTGTTGCCCCCATCACTAGTCCCTTGTAGCAGTCGGTTGCGCTCAAACTCACTCATGCTCCAACGAGCAATTATCTGTAAAAACTCAATGTCTCGGGTTGTAAAATTGCGCGGCACTAAATCCATCACAGCTAACGCACCCAAACAATTACCCTGTGAGTCAATTAGTGGCGCTCCCAAGTAAGCGCGAATACCATAATCTTGCACTAACTTGCTAACACTCAGTTCTGCATCAGTAAGTTTACCAGTGTTGTTTATTACTACTGCTTGCGAAGTTTCAACTACACGACTGCAAAAAGATTCTTCACGTAATAATTGACGGCTTTGTGCCAAATTATTCATCAGTCCCAGCCGGGATAAACCCACCGCTGACTTAAACCAGTGGCGATCGCGATCTACAAATCCCAAAATGGAAATTGGTGCTTCCAAAAAATGAGCCCCAGTTTGGGTCGCTTCTTCAAAGACTGGAATCGTTTCCGCTTGACGCAAACCGAATTCTAACAGTGCCTTGAGCCTTTGCTGTTCTCTTGTTTCCTGGGAAGACCAACCATCCTTAAAATCCAAAAATTTGTTTTCCGGCTCTAGCATTGCCACTGTTACCTTGATAATTGTTTGATATTGTAATTTATATAACCACTGGACCTGGGTTATTTGCTATTCTTAAGCATTCCCCAATTTTGGGTCAGATAAACAAGCTGAAAGTAAAAAGTTGAAATTTGATCGGCGAATCAAGCTTTTTTAGAGTCTGCTAGGTCTGTATCAAACTAGTTAAGTAATATACGGTTTCCGTTCTTTTGTGGGCTTTTTGTTATAGTTCCCAAAAAACTGCTTCTTTTGCCATACCTTTTTCAGTTTTATAAGCAACTTTTCAAAAAACACGGGGGAAAAGGGAAAGAGAAAAGGGTAAACCAAAGGAATAAAGCCGTTTTTTTATCGCTCGTAGCAAAAGCTACAGAGTCGGTGGGGCTGCTCCAAAGGAAAGAAAACCCAAATAATTATTTTATTTTTCTATTTTTCTTTGGTTTCAGAAAAAGGATTTTCTCTTCATACTTAGTCTTTATTGATGTTTTGAGGCCAAACTGCGTTAGTTTCATATTTTACTTGGGTAGAATAACCCTAAGGATAGAAGGAAGATTTCCCAATAGGTAACTGCTAGAGTTTTTCACAAAATTAGAGTTTAAAATTTTCAATTATCCGTTGTGGAGGATAAATGGAAAATTTTTCAAAAGAATATTATCAGGGAGCAGGGGGTTTAATACCCCGACTGTGAAACAGGTCGCTCGTTTTGAGTGGGGGTTCCAATTCAGATATATAAACCTCTTTCTTCTTCTTTCTTCCTTCTTCCTTCTTCCTTCTTTTTCATATTAATGAATAACCAGAAATTGCTATGAAAACTATTATTTTCTCTGCTGAAACTAAAATTCGTCAAAATTTTACATACTCTTTACAATCATTACTTAATGTAAGTAGAGTATTCAGGCATAAATGGATCAGGCGTTTTTAAAAAACATTTAGTATTTGGAACTAACTGACAATGAATAACATGAATATTAGAATTCCTTTTGTAGACCTGAATTTTCAACACCAGCCTATTCAAGCTAAATTACAACAAGCAATCCAGAGCGTATTAGATGTAGGAGATTTTGTTTTAGGACAAGCGCTGAAAGATTTTGAAGTGGCATTTGCTCAAGCCTCTGGGACAAAATACGGTATAGGAGTTGCTTCGGGAACAGATGCGATCGCTCTCGGGTTGCAAGCTTGTAATATTGGTGTTGACGATGAAGTAATTGTACCAGCAAACACTTTTGTTGCTACTCTCATTGGAGTACTGCGTGCCGGGGCAAAACCGATTATTGTTGATTGCGATGCCGAAACAGCTTTAATTGACTTAGAGGCAGCAGCAAAAGTAATTACACCGCAAACTAAAGCGATTATTCCCGTACATCTTTACGGACAAATGGTATCACCTCTTCAACTATTAGAATTTGCCGATATTCACAAACTGCTAATTTTTGAAGATGCAGCACAGGCACACCTTGCCCAAAGAGACGGGTATCGTGCTGGTTCTGTGGGAATAGCAGCAGCATTTAGTTTCTATCCCAGCAAAAACTTGGGGGCATTTGGGGATGGAGGAATGTTGCTCACGGCAGATCCAGATGTTGCCGAAAAAATGCTACGCTTGCGAAATTACGGTGCATCTTATAAGTATTATCACACTGAGCCTGGTACAAACAGCCGTTTAGATACATTACAAGCAGCAGTATTGTTAGAAAAATTACCACATTTACCAAAATGGAATAGCGATCGCCTAACAATTGCTCAAGAATACGATACGCAATTAGCGTCTCTAGCATCTAGAGGAATCATCCCCATCCATAACCAAAGCGGTGATGGGCACGTTTATCACTTATATGTCGTTAAAATTGATGAGTCGAATGGAATTGAACGTTCCCTACTGCAAGAAAAACTAACAGCAGCAGGAATTCAAAGTGGTATTCATTACCCAATTCCCTGTCATCTCCAACCAGCATTTACCAACCTCGGCTATAAAATTGGAGACTTTCCCCATGCAGAAAAGCAAGCAAAGGAAATATTATCATTACCTATGTACCCCGGCTTGAGCAGAAGTCAAGTTAAGGAAGTGGTAGCAGTAATTGCATCCACCCTTAGTGAACAACAAGAGTTGTTAGTTGTTTCCTACTAACGAATAACCAATAACCAATAACAATGTTATTTCAGCATCAGCTTAAAATCAGAAATCCAGCACCATTACTAAACCTCGCTATTTTAGGTGTTTTAGTGCTGCTTTATGCTCCCATATTGCTGCATTGGTGGGATGGCTGGATAAGGAAAACCATTAGCACAGAACACGAATATTTCAGCCACGGGATGATTGGTTTACCATTTGCCGTTTATTTGGTCTGGGTGAACCGGAAAAAGTGGCAACGTCTACCAGATAGCACTCATCCTCTGGGGGCTGCTTTACTATTGCTAGGGGGCGTTTTTTATCTGAGTGGCGTTACCGAATGGGTTAACCTTTCCTTGCCTGCAATCCTAGCAGGATTGTGCTTGTGGTTCAAAGGAACTGCTGGCTTTAAATTACAAGGATTCGCTCTACTACTAGTATTCTTCGCAACGCCAACAGCAGTGCCTTATTTAATCGCACCCTATACCTTACCCCTACAAAGCTTTATCGCAGGTACAGCAGGCTTCATACTCAATCAGTTTGGGATGGAAGTAATGGTAAATGGTATTAATCTATACGTCGGAGGGCGGATTGTAGAAGTTGCACCCTACTGTGCTGGGCTGAAAATGTTATTTACCACCTTTTATGTCAGTTTGATGCTGCTTTATTGGACTGGTGCATTATCTTCCCGTCGGACAACAGGATGGTTTTTATGCACGGCATTAATAATTAGCATTACCGCTAATATCATTCGCAATACATTTCTTACCCTCTTTCACGGAACAGGGCAAGAAAGTATGTTTGAGTGGTTGCATGATGGTTGGGGTGGCGATTTATATTCTGCCTGTATGCTGCTCAGTTTGGTACCGATTTTAAATTGGATGGATAAATATTTCTCACCGATACAAGCAACCGAGCAGGAAATTGAAAGTTAAGCAATTTGACCTGCTTTAAAAATGGGAGTGAGAAATAGTAATTTTTATACATTCACTGCATATGATACCAATGATTTCCTTTTCCAAACTTTTAAAGGAAAACCGATTTCCCCAGATAGCAGCCCTTGTATTGTTGCTATTGCTGCTGGGATTAGGGGCTGTTCCGGGATATTTCGCAGGGCACTGGCAATGGCAGCAACTGCAATCACCCCCCACGCTCAAGCAGTTGAAACAATTGCAACGTGGTGGATTAAAAGTTCCTGGTTGGCAAACGGCTGAACAACGGGATCAACAGATTGGCGGGCGCAGATGGTCATTACAGGTAATCAAGAAAGATGGTTCACAAAAAGAAGTAATGCTGCTTTTATTGCCGCAAAAAGATGGCAAAGATCAACCTCAAGTAGAGTGGACGGAAATGAATGGCTTTTGGCAGTGGGATGTGGCACAAGAACGTTCTGCTGAATTTAGCGTTACACAGCCTTCTTCCTCACAAAAAATACAAGCGAGGTTTTTTCGCGGTTCTACCAAACAGCAAACTTTCTCTGTTTTGCAGTGGTATGCAATGCCAAACGGCGGAAATCCATCACCATTAAAATGGTTTTTAGCCGACCAATTAGCTCAGTTGCGTAAAAGCCGTACTCCTTGGGTTGCGGTAAGCCTTTTGGTACCGATGGAACCTTTGGGGCAGGTGGAAACAACTTGGGATGAAGCCCAGTCTATTGGTAAAACAGTACAAGCTGCATTATTAACAAGTTCTTTGTAATTTGTAAACTGATCCAAGATATCAGTAAAGCAACTCACTGCGCATTTTTTTGCAGTTATTATATGACTTGCGTGCAAAGACCTTTGTGAATATGAGTAATTTTGCTCCTTTCCATAGTAAAATGGCTGCTCAGTGTTTTACTATTTTGAGTCTAGCTCCAAAGCACCAATGTTCATAGCTTAACCGTTTTAATATGCGTGCATTCAGCGCCCTGTGCCTTCTCAATCTTCAGGTTGGCGTTTTCTTGGCAATACCTTTAAAAACTGTTGTTGCTCAAACCCTACCACCCCCTGCGCCTCCACCAGTAGATTTTGTACCTTTGGGTGCCAGCAATGGAGTGTCGCCACAATTTAGTCGTTACCTGTTGGGTCCAGGAGATGTCGTTGGCATTCAAGTTCAGCGGCCTCCAGGACGTTATCGCCTAGGACCAGGGGATGGGATTAGTGTTATAGTGCAGCGTTTCCCAGATTTGAGCTTTCAAGCTCAAATTAATCCAGAAGGTAACATTGTGGTGCCCTTACTGGGAACTGTGCGGCTACAAAATCTAAGTTTGCAAGAAGCCCAAGAAAAAATTCGTTCCGGCTTAAATCGTTTTGTTGTCGATCCAATTGTGGCTTTATCTCTGACAGTACAGCGTCCAGAATTTAATTTTCAAGCCCAAATAAATCCAGAAGGTAATATTGTAGTGCCGCAGTTGGGAAATGTGTCATTACAAGGTTTGACTTTAGAAGAAGCTCAAGAAAAAATTCGCTTGGGTTTAAGTAAAATTTTAGTTGAACCAATTTTAACAGTGGCGCTGGTATCGCCGCGACAGGTGCAAATTACTATTAGTGGGGAAGTAACTCGACCTGGTATTTATCCTGTGAATGCCATAACACCCCGCGTTGCTGATGCCTTGCAAATCGCAGGTGGTTCCACAATGATGGCAGACTTGCGTCAAGTGGAAGTACGTAGAAGGTTGGTTGATGGTTCTGTGGTTTCACAAAATATTGACTTATACGCTGCACTCCAAAACGGGGGTACACTGCCGAATCTACGCCTGCAAGATGGAGATTCGTTGAATATACCGCGTCGTGAGATAGGTACAGAAGATGGTTACGATCGCAATCTTGTTGCTCGTTCAACCTTAGCTACACCACAAATCAAAATCCGGATTCTAAATTATGCCTCTGGGGGGATTGCCACTCAAACAGTACCTAATGGTAGTAGTTTTATAGATGTTTTGGGTGGAATTAATCCCGACAATGCTAACCTCCGAGAAATTGCCTTGGTTCGTTTCGATCGCGAACGGGGTAAAGCAGTTACCCAAAGACTTGATGGGAAAAGGGCACTTGCAGGTGATGTGTCTCAAAACGTGCCACTTCAAGATAATGATGTTATTGTTGTTGGTCGGAACCTGATCGGTAGAATCACTAATGTCTTGACTACCATTACCAGACCCTTTTTCGACGTGCAAAACTTTATCCGCTTCTTTGATTCGTTCAGTAACGGCGGAAGTAGGTAGAGAGATGGGGAGTTAGGAGTTAGGAGTTAGGAGTTAAGAATTAGGAGTTAAGGGTTAGTAGTTAGCAGTAAACAACCAACAACCATAGACGCTTGCGGCTTCCCTCCGGGTACAACGCTCCAACCAACCAAGAACCAAGAACCAAGAACCAACAACTAGTTATCAGATTGCTCATGCCATGACACCACCGATTGTTAAACGCTATCTTATTGCTTTTGAAAAATATAAGTGGATTGGATTGGCTAGTACCGCCTTAGTTGTGGTGGGAACGACGGTGGTGGCTTTACAACCCGATCCACCAACTACTTATATAGGAGACGCTGCACTTACTTATACTCGTCCGCCTGTTTCTTTTTCTGCTACTGGTAGTGAAATTCAACTGCAAGGACAGGAACTCAATGAAGAAATTTTGCTATCGGTACCAGTTGTTGAACCTGTAGCGAATAAATTCAATATCAAACCAGAAAAGCTCGCAAAAAGTATTGCTATTGAGTTACCGAAAAAAAGTAAAACCGGTGTATTAGAATCAACAATTATTCAATTAAAATACCCAGATACAGACCCCAAACGTGCATCTGAAATTTTGACGGCACTTATGCAAGGGATGATCAAGCAGAGTGGTGAGATTAATACTGGAAAGTTAAATTCAATTATCAAAAAAATTAACGAGCGCTTACCACTAGTTAAGAGGGAACTAGAAGGTGCTGAGAAGAAATTAGAACGGTACGATCGCCTGCAACGACCGGCTATCTTAGCTGCGGAAAATGGCAGTTTGCTTTCGGCTGTTACCGCTAGTCAAAATCAGCAACGGCAAATTCAATTTACCCTTTCTGGAATTGATGCCCAAATTCGCAGTTTACAAGAAAGGTTGGGATTGACAGCGGATGCAGCTTATGTATCTTCAGCTTTGAGTGCCGACCCAATTATTGCTAGTTTGCGATCGCAAATTTATCAAGCTGAGTCCCAAATGGAGGTTCTCAGGAAAGATTTGCGGCCAGAACACCCAACGATGATTCAATTGCAGCGTCAGAAAGATGCTTACGAGCAATTGCTAGGACAACGTGCATCTGAGGTGGTCAGCGGTGGTGGTACGGCAGCTCCACTTCGTGGTAATATCAGCAATATCCGCAAACAAAGTAATTTAGACCCAGCACGGCAACAATTGGCTAATCAAATTGTCGCTCTGCAAACTCAACGCGAGACTCTACAGCAGCAAGCAAGTGACGAGGTTAAAGAAGAAGTCAAACTGCGGAAAGAGTATTCACTCATACCCAACAAACAATTAGAGCGATCGCGTTTGGAACAAGAGATAATACTGAAAAAAGTTGTCTACGACCAAATGCAGGCGAAACTTGCTGATGCAAGAACTGCAGAAGCAGAAACTGTCAGCAGTCTTAGCATTGCCAGACCACCAATAGCTATTGCTAACCTTAAAGCTCCCAAAAATGTACCTATTACCTTGAGTGTAGGCATTATATTCGGATTGTTGGTTGGTGGCGGCGTCATATTTTTGTTGGGGTCCTTGGAAGGTACCTTCAAAACCAAGGAAGACATCCGCAACAACCTCAAACAAAAGGAAGTCGCATTGTTGGGCGAGTTGCCTTTGCTACCCGTTGATGGTTTGGAGCAATATATGCTACCAACTATACTTTCTGCGGATTCTCCCTATTTGGAGTTTTATGAGAAATTTCGCAGCAATCTGCGCCGCATCGGTGGGAGAAACTTGAAAGTGCTGTTAATTACTAGTACTGGAAGTTATGAGGGGAAGACGGTGAGTGCTTATAACTTAGGCATAGCTTCTGCCCGTGCAGGCAAACGCACCTTAATTATCGAAACTGATTTGCGATCGCCTTCTTATTGCCAATCCTTAAATGTTTCCCCCGACCCTGATGCCACAATCGAACCCCTGCGTTATTACGGCAGTTTGAGCGACTGTATCCGGTTAGTTCCGGATGTTGAAAACTTATACATTCTTCCCAGTGCCGGACCGATACGTCAATCTGCTGCGATTATCGAATCTAGCGAAATGCGAAGGATTCTGGAGGACGCCCGCGAGCGTTACGATTTAGTAATTTTAGACACTAATCCCTTAGGTTTATCCAACGATGCTTTATTAATCCAGCCCTACAGCGATGGCATCGTAGTCGTAGCGCGACCAAATTATACCCAAGAAAACGTACTAGGTGAAGCTCTCGACCAATTACAAGAATCGGAGTTGGGGTTATTGGGAGTGGTTATCAATGGTGCTGATATTATTGTTCCTGCGCAACAGGTAGTTAGCCAAATACCTGTTCAATCAGAGGAATTGCATGAAGGACTTTCAGCCAATGGGAGGAATTAAATATCAAATGGGGGGTTCGGATGCGCACCCCACAAGAGTTTTATGTATATTGTGGGGTAATTAATTTATGTTTTGCACCAATTAGATTGTCAAGCAGAAAAGTAACTAAGTATTTATAGATTTATCGACTGCGCTTTCGTCTGCCAGTCAGTCAGGGACTCAAAGTCCCCTCTTATAACTAAAGTCTTCTGAAAGAGGACTATTTGAGTATTGTCCCTAGGGACCTGTGTTTCTTGAAAGCTTTTGCCAGACAGAATTAAATAGGGACAATTTATGAGCGATCACTAACCCAACGAAGACACTGTAAGAACAAGTTGCTACAATCAAAGTTAATAAAAAGTCTAGATTAATTTTTTGCAGTATTAAGAATACAATTAACATTAAACTACTAATTAGCAAGGGAAGACGGATAACTGGCCATAAGCGTAATCTAAATATACGACTATATACGGCATACATAAGTATACTGAAGTTAGTCAAACTCATTGCTAAACCCATCAACGCTGCACCTAATAGCTTATATTCTGAAATCAAGACTATACCTGCGAAGCCTCCGACGATAGTGGTAATAGTTACTTCCAATAGGTTAAATTTCTCAAAACCATTAGCGATTAATACATAGCTAAATGTCCGGGTGAAGCTTGATGTAATAAGTGTTAAAGCAGTAAGATTTAGGACGACAACTGCCTGTGTAAAGCTGGGATTATGATAGATAAATAGTAGTAATTCCTTTCCATAAAATAATAACCCCATTAAAAATGGTAAACTCATACAAAGTAAAAGTTTAATCAGGTTCTCCGCTTCCTGACGCTGTTCTTCTTTCCCTGAATAGACTGCTTTTGACATCCGAGGAAAGGCAGCTAAAGCCAAACTATTTGAAATAATATAGAATGGCTGCATTAATTGCGTTACTATGCCATAAAGGCCAAGGAGAAACTCGCTGCCTAAAAGTGAGAGAATTAATATATCTATCTTACCTGCAACAATTCCTATTCCCTCAATAGCGACAAACGTCCGAGCCGCTTTGATAGTGTTCCAGATAAAGTCTTGCTTAATCTGCCATTTTATTTTAATTATATTAATCATTATCAGCCATTCAATCACTAGGATTAATGACTCAGAAATTACTAAGATACCAGCAACATATTCAATTCCATAATCTAGCTGCATTATCCATAGCATTACCAATAAACGCAAAATATAAACTGGCACAGTAGAAATAGCAATTAAATGCATTTTCTCTTGGGCTTGGAAGATTGCCTCTGTAATGTTAGAAAGTGCAAATGGTACAACAGTTAAACCTGTGATATAACAAAGCAACGATGTGTCAGCATTATATGGCAGTAAAAATACCACAACAACCAATGCCACATAAGCAATAACGCTAAAAATAAACTGTAATAAAGTACCGCTAACTAAATAAACTGGTGTTTCTTCTGGCTCACGGGCTATTTCTCTGGTAAATAAAGTTTTGAAACCTTGAGAAGAAATGTTAACAAAAATGTAGTAATAACTTATTGATAATAGGTATTCCCCTAACGCACCAGCTCCTAAATTTCGAGCGATCGCAGCGGTTAGTATAAAGGTTGAAACTCCTTGAACCAACCGATTGGCTACCATTGATAGAGAATTTAATAATAATTTACGTTTTTCTGACATCAGTGAAAAGCCTTTTTATAATAAAGAATTCTTAGTTGTTAGTAGTTAATTGTTATTTGTTGCAATTAACCATTAACAACTAACCATTAACTACTAACAACTACTGTCTGCTTTCTCTAAGCAAAACTTCAATTTTTCTGACAGTACTTGGATATGCGGTTTTTTCAAGATATTATTGTGATCGCCAGGAATAGCATGAATTTCTAAGTCTCTAACTAAACTACCCCAGCCTAAATCAGGATAATCAGCCCATCTCACAGGTTGTACATTACAGCGAAACAGAGTTAGCACTCCAGGGTATGGTTTCGCTTTATAACCATTAGAAGCTTGGATATTTGCCTCTATGACATTGATGATATTCGAGTTTTCAACAACTTCAGGCAAATTTTGAATCAATACATCCTTGTAATTGCTTTTATTTAAGTACCATTGCAGCAGACTCTTGATATACCCTAACTTCTCCTGGTTATTTAGTTGCCAGAGATTAGTTAAATGAACCCGCAGATATTTCGTTAATGATGAACGACTTCCCACCACGTTAGGAGCGGTTCTATCTAACAATGCCAATAAACCTACTTTCTGTCCTTGGGTATGCAGTTGCTGTGCCATCTCAAAAGCTACCAAACCCCCAAAGGAGAAACCTGCGAGAAAATAAGGACCATTGGGCAGAATACTACGAATTTCTTTAATATAGTACTCAGCCATATCTTCAACCCGGTTAAGAGGTGCTTTGCCATCTAAACCTACTGCTTGTATTCCATAAATTGGTCGTTCTTGACCCAGGCACTGGATTATGTCAGAATATTCTAAAATGTTGCCACCAATTGGATGAATGAAGAATAAAGGTGGTTTCGATCCTTTTGGTTGAATCAATACTAATGGTGACCAGGGTGCAGACCATTCTTTATTCCGACAAACAGCGGCAAGTTCTTCAATAGTCTGTGCTTGAAACAGAGTTGCTAAAGGTAGAGTTTTCCCAAAAATCTTCTCAATCTCAGCAAAAAGTACTACAGCTATTAGCGAATGACCTCCCAATTCAAAGAAGTTGTCTCTAATACTTATGGGTTGGACACCTAAAACCTTTTCCCAAATTTTCGTGAGTCGAATTTCTAACTCATCATGAGGAGCCACAAAAGTCTCTTTCGGCTCTTGTCTAATATAATCAGGTGTGGGTAGAGCCTTGCGGTCTATTTTGCCATTTGGTGTTAGGGGTAGCGCCTCTAAAATCACAAAATTAGAAGGTACCATGTAAGTTGGCAGTTGCTTTTTCAAGAATTGCCGCAGTTCGCTGCTAGTAAATGCTGACTCCTGGTTGAGGACAATGTAGGCAACTAAGCACTTATTTCCTGGTACATCCTCTCGTGCGATCGCTACATTATCTTTGACACTGGGATGTTGACTCAGCAAGGCTTCTATTTCTCCCAATTCTACCCGGAAGCCACGAATTTTTACTTGATAGTCACTCCTACCAAGGAACTCAATATCACCATTGGGCAGGTAGCGTCCTAAATCCCCAGTTTTATACAATCTATCTTCACTGTCAGCGGTTTTTATCCTCGCTGTTCTTTTTAATACCCCGACCTCTATAGGTCGTCCGTTTTGAGTTGGGGTTCCATCCTTCCTTCTTCCTTCTTCCTTCTTCCTTCTTCCTTCATTCAAGAAGGGATTAACCAGGAATCGTTCAGATGTCAGTTCATCTGTACCAATATACCCTTGAGATAAATAAGGAGTGCGGACATAAATTTCTCCTAATTCACCAATTCCAGCTAACTGTTTTTGAGGGTTGAGAACCAGCAATTGCACATCTGCAATTCCTTTACCTACTGGGATAGTCTCCTTAGACAAAATCCGGTCATCCTGTTTGGAGACAATATAGTAACCCATTGCCTGGGGAGTTTCAGTAGCTCCGTAGAAATTTACACAGGTAGCGTGGGGTGCAAAGTTGCTGATTCTATCCACATCCTGGACTGTTAATGTCTCACCACCAAAAAATAGATAACGTAGGGATGCTGTGGAGATTTTGGTATTAGCACTCAGGAGTTGTCCCATAGCTGGTGTGAGGTGAGCAATGCTAACTTGCTGTTGCTGCATCCACTGAGCTAACTGACCGGGTGTCTCGATATCTTCTTGCTGCGGGATGCATAATGTTGCACCTAAAGACAATGGGGTAAAGATGTCCCGGAGTAAGGGGTCATGGGAAAGTCCAGAAAGCATACTGAATTTGTCTGACTCATTTAGCCCAAAGTTTTGACAATGCCATTGCAGAAAATGAGATAATGGGTTATGAGTACCAATAATTCCTTTCGGTTTTCCTGTGGAGCCAGAGGTAAAGGCAATATAGGCTAAATTATCGGGTTCGACTGCGACGCTGGGGTTTGTATTTGGATAGGCAAATAAACTGCGAATTCCTACCATTGAATCTTGAGGTAGTTTTAGACGACAGTTGCAGGATAAATTATCTAAACACATTAAAATAGCATCTGGAAATTCATCTGCTGCGGTTATTTGTAAAAAAGCTCGTGGTTGGGAAATTTGCAGGTAATCAATTAAACGAGATGTGGGATAAGCAGGGTCGAGAATTACAAAAGCTGCACCCGCTTTCAGTACACCGAGTATTGCCCACACTAGTTCTGCACTGCGATGTCCGTAAATAGCGACAATTTCTTGGGGCTGAATATGTTGTAGCAGATAGTTTGCTAGTAAATTTGTGCGTTCCTCTAACTCGTTATAAGTCCAGGTGTTTTTTGCATCGATAACTGCTACTTGTTGCGGTAACCTTTCGGCTTGTTGACTAAAATTATTATGGACTGCACCTACCCATTGCGAAGGAATTGGTTGTTGGGGGTTGGGGAGGATTGATGCTGCTGTGGGAGTGACTAAGGATAGTTCCGTGATGTTTGAGGATGGGTTAGCAACAATCTGCTCAAGCAAATGGTGGTATTGACTGAGCATTTCCTGCATCCGTTCTGGGGTAAACAGGTCTGCGTTATAGTCTAATTCCAGTTGAATTCCTTCATTTTGCTCCTGAAGATATAGACTTAAGTCAAACTTGGAAGCTGCTTCGGGTAAAAGTACGTTTTCCACAGTCAGTCCAGGCAATTCGAGTTGAATGTCCCCCAAGTTGAGCATATTAAACCAGACCTGGAATAGTGGGTTGCGGCTTAAATCACGCTCTAGTTTGAGTTCTTCCACTAGTTTCTGAAAGGGCATATCTTGATGAGTATAAGCACCTAATGCTACTTGGGAGACTTGAGCTAATAATTCTGTAAAACTGGGACTACCTGATAAATTAGTGCGTAGTACCAGAGTATTGATAAAAAAGCCAATCAAGTCATTCAACTCAGTCCGGTTGCGACCAGCAATTGGAGAACCAACGATAATGTCTTCTTGTCCGGTGTAGCGGTATAAAAAAGTCTGGAATGCCGCTAACAAGGTCATAAATAGGGTGACTCCCTGCTGCCGAGATACCGCTTTGAGTGCTGCGGTCAAATCCTGGTTTAACAGCAAAAATTGGCTCGCATTTCTGTAAGTTTGAATTGACGGACGGGGATAATCGGTAGGCAAATCGAGTACCGGACTCGCACCTGCTAGCTGTTGTTTCCAGTAGTTAAGTTGGTTTGCCAATTCCTCTCCAGATAACCATTCACGTTGCCAAACAGCAAAATCGGCATACTGGATGGGCATTATTGGCAGGGGATTCGGCTTACCATTTAATCCGGCCGTGTAGAGTTCCCTTAATTGATTCCAGAGAACACCGACTGACCAGCCATCAGAGGCAATGTGGTGCATTACCAATGATAAGATATGTTCCTGCGGTGCTATTTGCAGCAATTTGGCTCGCAGCATTAAGCCGTCAGAAAAGTTGAAGGGACGTTGACTTTCCTGCTGCAAAAGCTGTTGGACTTCTGTGTTGCGTTCTCCTGGCAGACAATCCTGTAAATTAACTAGTGGTAATTCTACCTCACGAGGAATACCAATAACCTGGATGGGATTGCCATCTTCAATGAGAAAGTTTGTCCGCAGTACCTCATGGTGGACAACTATGGCATTTAGAGATTGGTGCAAAACTGCTATATTCAGAGAACCTGTTAGACGTACTACTTTGGCGATATGGTAATTAGAACTGTTTGGTTCTAGCTGTTCTAAAAACCAGAGTCTTTGTTGGGCAAATGATAGTGGGGCTGATTTTTGGTTAGTTTTTTGGGGAATTACCTCATATTTAGATACATCAGTACCTTGGTTCTGAGATTCGATAATAGCCACAGCTAAGTCAGCTATTGTTGGTGATTTAAAGAACTGCCGCAGCGGTATTTGTACAGAAAAATCTTGCCAGCAGTATGCAAGTACTTGAATTATTAGTAGGGAATGTCCCCCTAAGTTGAAGAAGTTGTCATGAATACCGACTTTTTCGATACCTAGAACTTTACTCCAAATACTTGCTAAAGCCTCTTCTGTGGAATTTCGAGGTGCAACAAAGTCTGATTCACTAAATGCCGCATCGGGTACAGGTAATGCCCGATGGTCTATTTTACCATTCAAAGTCAGTGGTAGAGCCTCTAGCATCACAAAAGCTGAAGGCATCATGTAATCTGGCAGCTTTTGGGAGAGGAAATTCTGTAGCTGATTAATTGTGGGTTTTTGTCCCTGATGAGCGACAATATAAGCTACTAAGCGTTTATCTTGTGCAGTCACAACTGTTTGAGCTAAAGCTGGGTGTTGACTCAGCAAAGCCTCTATTTCTCCCAACTCAATCCGGAATCCCCTGATTTTGACTTGATTATCGATACGTCCCAGATATTCAATATTGCCATCTGGTAAGTAACGAGCTAAATCTCCAGTTTTATAAAGACGAGCATTTAAGGAATCCTTAAACGGGTTAGGGATAAATTTCTCTTGTGTTAAATCCGGACGATTTAGATAACCTCTAGCTAAACCTGCACCACCAATATACAATTCCCCAGGTACACCAATCGGGACTGGTTGCATTTGTCGGTCAAGGAGATAAATCTCGATATTGGGTAGGGGACGACCTAGAGGGACAATTTGCGTATGATAATTAAGTGGTTGAGAATCGACCCCATAGGTTAAGACACCAACAGTCGATTCGGTCGGGCCGTAATGGTTGAAGATTTTGCAGTTTGGAGCATAATGTTGAATCTTCTCAATTAAATCCCAGCTAGTTGCTTCTCCACCCAAAATTAACCGCTGACGTGGCAATATAGTTTCAGGATGAGCAGATGTCAATAGTGCGGCTAAGTGCGAAGGAACTATCTTCAAACAATCGATGGGATGCTGTTGGCAGTAATTCAAAAGTGCATTCGGGTCAGAAACACGTTCTTTGGATAGGATATGCAAACATCCACCACCACATAAACTAGGGAATAGTACCGTGTTTCCTAAGTCGGCAGCAAAGGTAGAAGCTAGTGCAAAGTTACCACCTACAGACGGAAATATTCTTTCTTGAATACCACTAAGGTAGTTAAGTACTTGCTGATGCTCAATTGCGACTCCTTTCGCTCTACCAGTCGAACCGGAAGTAAATATTACATAAATTAAGTTCTGGGGAGTGGCTATATTCTCTAGATTCGCATCGTTTTCTTGGGCAATTTTCTCCCAGTCACTATCCAAGCAAACCATCCGATTGGGAAATTGTAGCATTAAAGAATCGTTGGTCAGCAGCACAGACACCTGAGCATCTTCGAGCATAAAACCCACTCGTTCTTGAGGAAATGCCGGGTCGATGGGTACGTAAGCACCCCCAGCTTTGAGAATTCCCAATAGTCCCACGACCATCTCTAAGGAGCGTTCTATACAAATACCTACTAGCACTTCTGGTCTAATTCCCAGAGTTCTGAGGTAATTTGCTAGTTGATTGGCTCGACTATTCAATTCTTGGTAGGTGAGTTGTTGTCCTTCAAATACGACAGCTACTGCATCTGGGGTGCGCTCTACCTGCTCCTCAAATAACTGATGGATACATTTATCCTGGGAATAATTTATCTGGTTATCATTCCATTCAAATAGTAACTGAAGAAGCTCATTTGTTGGCAGCAGGGGTAACTGAGAAATGGTTTGATCTGGATTCGCAACAATACCTTCCAGCATGGTCTGAAAATGATTCGTCATCCGCTCAATGGTGCTGGCATCAAACAAATCAGTGTTGTATACCCATGAACATTCTAATCCAGCAGGAGTTTGCCCTAAATATAAGGTCAAATCAAACTTAGCTGTATTATTTTTTACTCTATAGGGTCTGGAAGTTATGCCAGGAAGCTCGATGTTGTGTGCAGAAACATCTTCCTCATAGACAAACATTACCTGAAACAGTGGTGAATAACTTAAGTCTCGCTTTGGCTGCAATACCTCTACTAGCATTTCAAAGGGCAAATCTTGATGAGTATAAGCAGACATCGCTACTTCCCGGACACGTCGCAGTAATTCCCGAAAAGTTGGGTTGCCAGAAACATCAGTACGATAAACTAAAGTGTTGACAAAAAACCCGATTAATTCTTCAAACTCTAAACGGTTACGGTTAGCAATGGGAGAGCCGACAACAATATCTTCTGTACCTGTATAACGGCAGAGTAATGAGTCAAATGCAGCCAACATGGTCATGAAGAAGGTGACTCCTTCTGTCTTACTCAATAAGCTGAGTGCTGCTGTGAGTTCCGAAGAAAGTACAAAGGATTGAGACGCTCCCTGGAAGGTTTGCACTGCTGGTCGGGGTCGGTTTGTGGGTAGTGAGAGCAAAGCTGGTGCGTCTGCTAATTGTTGCTTCCAATAAGCAGAAGCCGACTTTATGACTCCACCTTGTAAATACTGCCGTTGCCACACCGCAAAATCAGCGTACTGGATGGGTAGCTTTGATAGCGGTGAGGGCTGGTTGTTAGAGAATGCTTGATACAGTTCTTTTAATTGCTCTGCGATAATACCCATTGACCACCCGTCGGAGGCAATGTGATGCATCACCAACAGCAAAATATGCTCCTGTGGTGCTATTTGCAGTAATGTGGCTCGCAGCATTAAACCGTCAGAAAAGTTAAAAGGACGTTGGCTTTCTTGGGTGAGGATTTCGACTTCCGTCTCCCCTTCTGCGGGTGTAAATAATGATAATTCTACCGAACTTGGTGGGCTAATGACTTGAACGGGATTGCCATTTTCATTAATGTAGTTTGTTCGCAGTACCTCATGGTGGGCAACTATAGCATCTAAAGCCATCTGCAAGCCTGCTGTATTGAGTTTTCCTGTGAGGTGTACTGCTTGGCTAATGTGATAATCTGAGCGATTAGGCTCTAACTGTTCTAGAAACCACAATCTTTGTTGTGGGAACGACAATGGTGCTGATTTTTGATTATCCCTACGAGAAATTACTTGGTACTTGGATATATTAATGCCCTGGTTCTGACATTGTTCAATGACTAAAGCGCTTGCCGCAATTGTTGGGGCTTGGAAAAATTGAACTACAGACAGTTGTACAGAAAACTCTTGCCAACAATAAGCTAGTAATTGGCTAACTAATAGTGAGTGTCCACCCAGGTCAAAGAAGTTGTCATGGATACCTATCCTTTTCAAACCCAGAATTTGACACCAAGTATTCGCTAAGGCTTTTTCTGTGATAGTTTCAGGTGCGACGAAGTTCGCTTCTTCTATTAAGCTATTCCAATCTGGTGCGGGTAAAGCACGACGATCTATTTTACCATTGGGTGTCAAAGGCAGTGCATTGAGAATTACAAAAGCCGAAGGCATCATGTAAGTAGGTAATTTCGCTTTGAGGAAATTACGCATTTCATTAGCAGTTATTTCCCCCGTGAGAGGAACTACGTAGGCAGCTAAATATCTATCTCCCGGTACATCCTCACGGACAATAACGATATTTCCCTGAATCTTGGGGTGTTGACTGATTAAAGCTTCAATTTCACCCAATTCAATGCGGAAACCGCGAATTTTAACTTGATTATCGATTCGACCGAGGAATTCAATATTCCCATCTGCTAAATAGCGGGCTTTGTCGTTAGTTTTGTAGAGACGGGTGTCTTGATTTGCCGGAAAATAATCAGTAAAAGGACTCTTGACAAATTTCTCTTGAGTCAAATCTAAACGATTTAAATAACCCCGTGCTAACCCAGCCCCACCTAAATATAGCTCTCCAGACACACCGATGGGAACGGGTTGCATATTAGCGTCTAGAATAAAAATCTGGTTATTCGCAAAGGGACGACCAATGGGAATGAGTCGATCGACGGACAAATCTACGACTTCTGTTTCAAAATAAGAACTGTCGATAGTTGCTTCGCTGACACCATAGGAGTTAATTAGACGAGTTTGGGAACCACAAAGACTCTTGATATATTTGTATTCGCTAAGATACCAGCTATCAGAACCGGCTACTAGCAATTTCATAAAGTCCAGATTTTGGTTCGTTTGTTTTAGGTACTGGATTAGATTTCTCAAAACTGCTGGGACAAACTCGGCACAGTCAACTTTTTCCTGCCGCATCAGTCCGTAAAGCTGTGGAGCATCAAGGATAAAATCCCGTGGGGTAAGTACTAATTTAGCACCCGAACAGATGGCACGTACTAAGTCTCCCGAAAAAACATCAAAAGAGAAACTAGCCATTTGCAGGTGGCTGGTAGTTTTGGAGGAAAGGTGATAGGCATCTTCCCAAGCTAGGTAGGCATTTACCAAACTGCGCTGCTCAATCATAGTTCCTTTTGGTTTGCCTGTAGAACCAGAGGTATAGATGATATAAGCAAGGTTGTGGGGATGGGTTTGATTAATCGGGTTTTCAGGACTCTGTTGAGCGATCGCTAATTTTTCTGAGTCTAGGCAGATAACTTTGGCTGTATGATTTGGTAAGTTTTCTTTTAATGCCGACATTGCGATTAGTACTGGCACTTGAGCATCAAAGAGCATGAATTCTAGACGGTCGAGGGGATAAGATGGGTCAAGCGGTAAATAAACTCCCCCTGCTTTGAGGATGGCAATAACGCTGACAATCATTTCTAGGGAACGTTCTAGGTAAATTCCCGCTGGAACTTCAGTTTCTACACCCAGGGAACGCAAATAATGAGCCAACTGATTTGCTTTGGTATTTAACTCCCCATAGGTCATTTGCTGTCCTGCAAAGACCACAGCTACAGCTTCAGGGTTTCTTTTTACCTGTTCTTCAAATAACTCATGGATGCACTTGTTACGAGGATAATCAACTGCGGTATTATTCAAATCGACCAGTAATTCTCGCTTTTCATTAGCTGTTAGTAGAGGCAATTCTGCAATTCCTTGTTCTGGATTTGCAACAATTCCTGCCAGCATTGTCTGAAAATGCCCTACCATTCGGTTAATTGTTTCAGCCTTAAATAAATCTGGACGATACTCAAAATAGCCATTAATGCCCGTAGCCGTTTCTTCGAGTTTTAAGGACAAATCAAAATTAGTTATATTTGAAAGCTCTTGCGATTTCAACTCATTATCCCAAACAAATGTGACTTGATATAATGGGTGATAGTGAGAGGGTTCATCCCAATTCAATGCTTCAACTAGCTTTTCCCAGGACAAGCTTTCATGTTTATCGGCTTCTAATATTACTTTTGCGACCCGGTTAATAAATTCTTGTAAACTGGGGTTATCAGCTAAGTAAGTACTTAATGGCAGGATTTTCTGATTGCAATTATTCAGAGCAGCAGCAACAAGTATTGTTTCAGTTCCACTATAGCGATAGAGGAAAATCTGGAATGCTGCCAGGATAATAATATCTAAATTTACCCCTTGCTGGTCACTGAAGTTTCTTAATGCTTGTGTTGTTGGTTTTAGGAGCAAAGACTGCTTGCTGTGCTGGTAATTTGGGGTTTGAGGTCGCTGATAATCTGTAGGTAGTTCCAAAATAGGTGGAACATCTTCTAGTTGTTGTTTCCAGTAGGTAAGGGTAGATTCTACTGATTTAGAAGTATTATCAAAAGAGTAATCTAGTTGATTCATTGTTTTTAATTAATATGTGATGAAAATGGTGATTATAAATTGGGTATTGGAGCGAATAAGGGTTTTACCGCTTTTCCTTGTGATGCGATCGCGTGGATAACTACCTGTATAAAATCTCAAAAACTTCCATTTGTATTGATATAAAGAAGCATTTATAAACTTTATAAAAAATAGTTTTAATCACATGATTTACATGGTAACTCAACCTTCGCGTAATGCCAGATAGTAAAAACACTGAGTTGATAACACAGCAAGAACCCCGATTTCTTAAAAAAGTCGGGGTTATGGAGTATATTTACTGAAGTTAAATTAGTTTGCAGTTACCATTTTCATCGCCAAAATTTTCCTCATTTTTTGTCACAAGTTTGTCACAAGTTAGTTTGTATATTGAAAACATAGCTAATGCCACCGTCTACCTAGCAGAAAATATATAAACTGTTAAGATGGCATTATCCGCTCACTAATAAAAATGTTTTTCAGTTATTTAGATAAGCCTAAGAAATAGAAGGTGTACAAAGTATGCAATTCATCACCGATTTTTCAACCACTACAAACCTAGACCTGCGGGCCCCTTCACTAACACAACTGCGAAAACGAATAGGTATATATTGGCTTCGCATAATTACACTGATATCACTGGATGTAATAGCTTTATTTTTCGGATGTAAAATAGCTGAAAACTTAACAAATAGCTCTCTTTTTCCTTTGGAAGTTGAAGAAAAATACTTGTGGCTATTGCCAGTGATTGCATTTCAAATAAGTTTGATAGCAGTACAAGGACTTTATAAAGGTGGAGACAGTCGTCGAGACTATCTGAATTTAGGTAAAACAATTTCGTTTTCTTATTTTTTAGTACTGATTTTTGACTTTTTATATCAACCTGGTTACTCACTTTCATCATTAACTTTTGTATTATCTTGGCTGTTGAGCGTTTCCCTAGCTTGTGTTGGTAGGTTTGCGACAGATACTGGTGTGATGAAACTCCGCAAACAAGGTGCCATTACCTGCCCTATCTTCCTAATTTGCCATCCAGAAGATAGAGAAAAAGCGAGCAAATTACTTGAAAAAGAAAATTGTTATAATCTAGTCGGTTGGGCAGATGTCAATGCTATTTCCACGGATAAATATAATTTAGAAGCAACCGTTAAAGAGATTAATCGTCTCAACGTTGCAGAAGTTTTTGTTTGTTCGTGGCAATCTATCGACAGTCGAATGTTCCTCTATTGGCAATTGCGGAATGCAGGTGTTATCTTGCATATCTTACCGATTGAGTTAAAAGCAATTGAGCAAAAATTAGAGCTAAAAATGTTAGGTGGCATTCCTGTATTAAACTTTTCACCACCAGTGATTACAGGTAGCGATTTTTGGATAAAGCGGTGCTTTGACTTTTGCTCTGCTAGCATTTTTGTAGTACTAGCTTCACCAATATATCTATTGATTGCCTTGACGATCAAACTGAATTCTCCGGGACCAGTTTTTTACCAACAGACTCGCATTGGTCTACATGGAAGACCATTTAAAGTGTGGAAATTCCGGACAATGGTGCAGAATGCAGACAAATTGCAAAAGGAATTAGAAGCATCTAATGAAATGAAAGATGGTGTTCTATTTAAAATAAAAGAAGACCCTCGGATTACTAGTATCGGAAAATTTCTCCGTCGTTACAGCTTAGATGAATTACCACAGTTATTTAACGTGATTTTTGGACAAATGAGTTTGGTTGGTCCTCGTCCCTTGCCTGTACGAGATGTAGAAAAGTTTTCCCAACACCACTTTATTAGAGAAGAAATTCTGCCTGGAATAACAGGTTTTTGGCAAGTTTCCGGTCGTTCAGATATTACTGATTTTGAAAAAGTAATTCGTCTGGATGTTACCTATATGGAAAACTGGTCACTCTGGCTAGATGTACAAATTCTGTTACAAACCATCAAGGTTGTCTTTACAAACAAGGGTGCTTATTAGAAATATTCCCTGAAAGAGCCAGATCCCCGACTTCTTTAAGAAGTCGGGGATCTTAATTAATCACATCTGCGGTTAATTATTTTTTCTGTATATTTACTGAATTATTGTGACATTGATGGTTAATTATCTTGGTTTTTCAGTAAAAGTTCTCTGGTATAGAAAATATTAATTAAGTTATGATTTTATGATCAATAAATATGAGTACTGATATCTAGGAATTATTAATAATTTTCCTTGTTTTTTATGGAAGCTAGAGAAACAATAGATATAGATTTTCAAAAAATATGGTGCGTCATTAAGCGACGTTGGCTACCAGCAGTCGGTGTATTTATCTCCTCCGTTGCAGTTTTTGTTGTACTTGCCTCTCTACAAAAGGCTGGTTACGAAGCTGCAGGAAAGATATTAGTCAAGAAAATAAATCAAACTTCTGCACTCACGGGTTTAGGAGAACAAGTAGGACAACTGGAAGGTTTGGATATCAAGAGTAGTCCTATTAGTACAGAAATTGAGGTAATGCGTTCCATACCTCTTTTAGAAAAAACCATCGCTATCCTAAATCTCAAAGATAAAAAGGGTGTGCCAATTACAGCCGAAAATTTTTCTAAAATCATAGGTTTTAAAGCTATTCCTTCAACGGATGTTATACAGCTTTCTTATAGTAGTAAAGATTCCCAGGAAGCTGTTGCAGTAGTTAATATACTGATGAAGCTATATGTAGAAAATAATGTCCTGAGTAATCGAGCAGCAGCAACGGCAGCTAGTGAGTTTATTGCTAAGGAGCTATCTAGAATTAAAGCAAATGTACATAATTCTGATGTTGCTTTACGTAACTTCAAGGAGAAAAACAAACTTGTCTCTTTAGATGAAGAATCTAGGTCTTTAGTTACAAACATTCAAGGTTTAGAAAGTAAAATTACAGAAACTCAAGCTGCATTAGCAGAAGCAAAGACCCGTTCAATCAATCTTCAACAAAGAGTAGGGATGAATTCACAAAAAGCCACAGATATTGATTCTCTGAACCGTTCGACTGGTGTACAGAAGATATTAGAAGAATATCAACAGGTAGAAAGTTTATTAGCTGTGCAGCAAACTCGTTTTTTGGACAGTCACCCATCTATAGAAAATCTTAAAAAAAAGCGAGATGCGCTAAGATTTGTATTACAGCAACGGGTATCAAAAGTAATTGGGAATCGGGAGATAGTAACAGCGGAAAACTTACAAACGGGACAAATTACGCAACAATTAACAGCAAGTTTGGTGCAGTCGGAAGTTGAGCGTTTGGCTTTATCAAGTCGCTTAGAACAGTTATCTCAAACTGTAACTATATACAAGCAACGTATCAGTAATTTACCACAATTAGAACAGCAACAGCGTGAGCTTGAACGACAAGCGGTAGTATCACAATCTACCTATGAAACTCTTCTCAAAAAGCTTCAAGAAGTAAGAATTACAGAAAATCAAAATGTGGGAAATGCCCGGATTATTGAGACTGCTTCCGTCTCTAAAAAGTCTGTCACTGTTCAAAAAATAAGTCTTATATTTTTAGGCAGTTTCTTGGGTATCTTTCTGGCTACAATGACCATTGTCATTTTAGAAATTAGAGATACATCTATCAAAAGACTCAAGGAAGTTAAGGAATTGTTTGGGTATACCTTACTCGGTGTTATTCCTTCCTTAAGCAAGAAAGCTATTTCAAGACGGAAGGATATGGAGTGGACGATTCCAGAACTTCCGGTAAGAGATGCTCCTCGTTTGCCCATTGCCCAAGCTTACCAGATACTTCAGGCTAACCTCAAATTTACCAGTTCCGATAACCCGTTGCGAGCGATCGCAATCACTAGTTCTGTCCCCAAAGAAGGTAAAAGTACAGTTTCTGCCAATTTAGCTGCAGTAATGGCTCAATTAGGACGTAAAGTATTGTTGGTGGATGCAGATATGCATCACTCCTTGCAGCATCATATTTGGAATTTCACCAATACAGCAGGTTTAAGTGATGTGATAGTTGGTGAGGCTGAATTTAATACCACTGTCAAAGAAGTGATGCCTAACTTACATATACTAACTGCCGGAGTAATTCCACCCAACCCCTTAGCCTTACTCGACTCCAAGCGAATGGCTGCTTTGATTGAGCATTTTTCTACAATTTATGATTTTGTCATCATAGATACACCCCCGTTGGCATTGGGTGCTGATGCTCTGACACTAGGCAGAATTATGGATGGTGTTTTGTTAGTGGTAAGACCTGGAGTAGTTACTTTTGCAAGTGCGACTGCTGCTAAAGAGTCCCTGGAACGTTCTGGTCAAAATGTATTGGGATTGGTGGTTAATGGTGTAATCGTTGAAAACGAACCCGACAGTTACTTCTACTATGCCAAGGAATACTCAGAACAGAAATACTCCCGTCAAAAGGTTACTAAACCCATGAATTATTAGCTAATTGAAAAAATAATTTTATGAATCCAGAAGTATCCATAATAATTCCTGCTTATAACACTGAAGCATACATTGCTCAAGCAATAGAATCAGCTTTAACACAAACTGAAAAAAATATTCAAGTAATTGTAGTAGACGATGCTTCTGATGATAGTACAGCAAAGATAGCCAAAAGTTTTTCCGATCCACGTCTGAAGGTATTTATTAATTCACAAAACTTTGGGCAGAATTATGGTCTAAATTATGCAATCAAAAAAGCTACAGGCAAATGGATAGCAACATTAGACTCAGATGATTGGTTCGCACCAGACAGATTGGAAAAACTTTTACATTGTGCATATGCAGAAAATGCAGACATGATTGTCGATGATTTATATTTAATCGGAGATGGAAATACTAAACCGTGGAGTACCCTCTTACGTGAAAGCAAAGCGCATATTCCAACCATGAAATATATAGATCCTATGTTTTTTATTGAGAATGATGTGCCAGGAATGTGGAGTTTTCCTCTTGGTATAACAAAGCCTTTAATCAAACGAGACTTTCTTATTCGTCATGGTATCGAATATATGGAAAATATAAGGCTTGGTTGCGATTTTTACTTCTTTCTAAATTCCTTGGTGCATGGAGCTAAATGTTTATTTATACCAAAATCTTATTATTTTTATCGTTCTCGTACTGGTTCACTTGTAACCACGAGTCAAATTAAACGTCTCGAAGAATATTCTAAGGCAACCGAATACTTCCTGAAGCAAGACATCATGAAAAATAATCCGGAATTATCTCTTGCTTTGTCTAAACGACTCCACTTAATTGAAAGAACTAGACCATATTTGCAAGTTATAGATCCTTTCAAGGAAGGTAAATTATTAACTGCTTTAATTGAAATGGTACGTAATCCCTATTTTTTCTGGCATTTGCTGACACAATTACCAAGAATATTTATCCGTCGGTGGCATTACTATTTTCCAACAAAAATCATAAATTGATATATTAAAAAGAGAAAATAATCATGAAAGTTGCTTTACTACATTTTTGTTTCTACGAATACACCGTACAATTAGCGAATGCCTTATCTAAATATGTCGATTTAACAGTGATTCATCCAACAGAATTATCTGCTCAATGCAAAAAAGCTTTTGACCCAAGCATTAACGTATGTAGCTTTGATAAACCACGGATTCGCAACCCAGGCAATATAAAATCCATGTCGAAAATGATGAATCTTATTCGGAAGCAAAAACCTGATGTTTTACATGTCCAAGAAACAAACGATCCGTGGTATGACTTGGCATTATTACTTAATAAAATGCCACCTTTAGTAACAACTATCCATGATGTCTTTCGTCATCCTGGAGATAAAGACGCTGTTCCAGGTTCAGAATATACCCGCAGACTAAGTTTTTACAAATCGCAACAACTAATTGTCCATGCACACTTGCTGAAAGATGCTCTGATTCAGCAATTCCATGTTCCCCATGCACGAGTGTGTGTTTTACCCCACGGTGAACTTGGCAGTATGTATGAGAAGTTAGCAACCGATAAAATTGTCCAAAGAGAGCCTTATACAATACTATTTTACGGACGTATTTGGCCCTATAAAGGATTGAAATATCTACTTGAGGCAATGTCATTAATTGCAGAACGTATTCCTGAGATAAAGTTAGTTATTGCTGGGAGGGGGGAAAACCTTGCAGAATATTTTCCTGATGGTTGTGACTCCAAACATTATGAAATGTTGAATCGTTTTATTCCGTCAGAAGATGTTGCTGGCTTGTTTAAACGGAGTACAGCAGTGATTTTACCTTATATTGAAGCATCCCAAAGTGGAGTTGCAGCAGTTGCTTTTGCGATGGGAACACCAGTTATTGCTTCCAATGTGGGTGGTTTAGCTGAAATGATTAGACATGAACAAGATGGACTTTTAGTGCCTCCTGGTAATATTCCGGCTTTAGCTGATGCGATTATTCGTTTATTAGGCGATCGCCAGTTGCAAGAAAAGCTCCAAATAGCAGGATTCCAGCGTTGTGAGAATGATTTGAATTGGTCGAATATTGCGAAACAAACGGTTGAAGTTTACGAAAAAGCGATCTACTTAAACAATCCAATACAGCAAAGACAAAAATATATTGGCATAGGAGAATCAAAGCTGTAGCTGTTGATGCTCCTACCAAGATAATTAATTACAAAGGTAATACTGATTTTACATTTTACACTCAAGGAATGAAAAAACTTCTGGAGCTTGCCGAACTAGGATTTACAGTTATATCCTTACTACTTTATTCCGGAGGCCCATTAACTGTCATTTTATCAGGTGGTGCTAGTGAAGGAGAAGAAGGAGAAGAAGCGAGTGAAGGTGGTGATAGTTCATTAATTCTAATTTTCTTTTTAGTAAATTATATTATTACTTCTGTTTTGCTAGCTTTGCGATGGAAAAAGGCAATTTTTGTCCTGAAAAAAAACAACTGGATAACAGCATTAGTCGCACTTGCTGTCATTTCCGTATTTTGGTCTTACATACCAAATAAAACTATTAGTCGTGGTATAGCGATTGTAGGAACAACACTATTTGGGCTTTATTTAGCATCACGTTATTCAATGAAAGAGCAACTCCAACTTTTTGGCTTAATGTATTGGTTAGCAGTAGTGCTAAGTTTTGTTTTTATTGGAGCATTGCCTAAATATGGAATTATGAGTGGACTTCATGAAGGAAAATGGCGGGGTATATATAATCATAAAAACACTTTAGGTAAAATTATTTCTCCTGGGATAATTATTTTTTTATTATTAGCTATTGGCAGTACTAAAAAACGCTGGCTTTTTTGGCTGGGATTTTTGTTATCGCTAATTCTTTTGTTACGTTCAACTTCAACAGGTTCTTTGTTAAATACTGTGATGCTTTTAGTTGCATATTTATGTTACCGAGTTTTTCGCTGGCGCGATGACTGGCTGATTCCTGGTTTAATTTCAGTAGTAACAATAGGCGGAAGTTTATATTTATTCTTGTCAACAAACTCTGAGCTTTTGTTAACTGCACTTGGTAAAGATACAACACTCACTGGTCGTGGAGATATGTGGCCCTATATATTTGAAATGATTTGGAAAAATCCTTTACTAGGGTACGGGTATGGTGCATTTTGGTCTGGGCCGGGTACTCCCTCTTTTCATATTTGGCAAGTAACAGGTTGGAAACCACCAAACTCACATAATGGATTTTTAGACATTTGGCTTCATCTGGGGTTATTAGGGCTATGTTTATTTCTTTTTGAGTTTATAGTCATTACTTTACCTAAAGCCTTGAATTGGGTACGTTTGAGTAGAACGTCAGAAGGATTGTGGCCTATTTTATATATTACATATATGTTACTAGCTAACTTAAGTGAAAGTACTTTGATGATACAAAATGATTTATTTTGGGTATTTTATGTAGCCATAGCTTTTTCGGTGCAAATGTTACCGGAATATTCAAGAAAAGCCATAATCTAACCTACGGATGGAAAAACTCAGAACCCCGACTTTTTGGAAAAGCCGGGGTTTTTGTTTTACCAACTTTACTAATACTTTTTATTGATTACTGTAGGTTCACTGATGAAAAAGATGTACTGATAATGCCATCTTAATACAAGGATGATTTTGGTGTTCTTACATTTATGCACTAATTTAATCGCATAAATAGAAGAGATGCAAGAATACATACTCATCAGCAATAAATACAATCAATAACAACTATTTATCCCGAAAAATGAATCAACCAAACATTGTGATGGTAGGTGCTAGCCTTAAACAAAATGGGGGTATAGCAACTGTTGAAAATCTCATATTAAAAAATGCTTCTTCTCAAATATTAATCCAACATATAGCAAGCCATGATGAAGGCTCTCCAATCCACAGAATTAAGGTGTTTTATCAAGCATTGACTGTGTTTTTGTTGAAACTATTAAGTAAGAAAACTGACATTATACATATTCATCTTTCTGATGGAGGTAGCACTTTAAGAAAAGCAGTTATAGTATTAATTGCTTTAATGTTTCGCAAACCTGTATTGATGCACGCTCACGGTGCTGAATTTGATGTGAAATACTCTAAGTTTCCCAAATTAGCCCAGCAAATCATGAATGGGATATTTCGTCGCTCTGAGGGTTTTATTGTCCTCTCAAAAACCTGGAAAGAATATTATGTAAAAAATCTGGGTTTAAATGAGAAACAAGTTATTATCTTACCCAATCCAACAGAATTACCAACAAAAATTCCCAACAGAAAAGATGTTAATAAAGTTAAATTAGCTTTCTTTGGTCGTGTTGGCGATCGCAAGGGTACTTTTGATTTAATTAAAGCTTTCGCAAACCTCCCAAAGAATATTCAAGAAAACTCGGAATTGATTATCGCTGGGGATGGGGACATTGAACAAGGGGAAAACTTGGTTAAAAGTCTCAATATTTCTGAGAAAGTCACTTTTTTAGGCTGGATAGACCCTCAAACTAGAGATGCACTGTTGGCAACAGTCGATGTGTTTGTCCTGCCATCATACAACGAAGGTTTGCCTATGGCTTTATTAGAGGCAATGGGATGGGGATTACCCGCTATTGTTACACCAGTAGGAGGTATCCCGGAGTTAATCATTGCTAACAAGAATGGTTTATTAGTCACTCCAGGTAATATACAACAGTTATCTGAGTCCATGCAACTGTTAATTGAAAACGAGAATTTACGGATAGAAATAGGAAAACAAGCCAGAAAAACCGTCGCTCCTTTTGATGTGAAAATCTATTGCGATCGCCTGAATGATATCTACACTCAAATTCTGCAGTCAGAGCCAGATTTGATCGTAGCTCCTGGTACTCAAACAATTACTCAATAGAATTTGAGTTTTTTGGAGATATTCTATTTAACAACCAAAAAAATAGTTAATTATGAGAGTCAACATTGGTGGAATCGAAATTGACAAATACAGCTTTTATGAAGTCATTGAAACTATTGGCAATCATGTATTGACAAAGGGTCAACCTTCCTATGTAGTAACGCCCAATGCACAGCATATTATCTCATTACAAAAAGATAACCGTTTTCGAGAGATATATCGCAAGGCTTTTTTAGTAGTACCCGATGGTGTTTCATTGCTATGGTCAGCTAAGTTTTTACAAACACCATTAAATGGAAGAGTGAATGGTACAGATTTGTTTGAAAGATTGTGTGAAGTTGCCCAAGAAAAAGGATTAAAAATATTTTTGTTGGGGGGTCGTCCAGGTGCTGCAGAGAAAGCTAAAGAAACTCTCCAAAAAAGGCTTGTAGGTATTCAAATTGTGGGCACTCATTGTCCACCCTACGAATTTGAGTCACAAGAAAAAGAAGTAGCACTGATTAACACCAAAATCAAAGCAGCAGCACCAGATATTCTATTTGTCGGATTGGGTGCCCCTAAACAAGAATATTGGATACATGACAATTATCAAGAGCTAGGAGTACCCATTTCTGTTGGTATTGGAGTTAGCTTTGAGTTAGTTGCCAACATGGTGCAAAGGGCACCTGTCTGGATGCAAAAATGGGGTTTAGAGTGGCTATTTCGCCTAATTGTAGAGCCAAAACGCCTATGGAAGCGTTACGTTATGGGCAATCCCCAGTTTCTATGGCTAGTGCTGATGCAACGATTGGGTTTGTATAAGGGGGAATTAGGAGTTAGGAGTTAGGAGGAGCGGAGTTTTGACCAATAACAAATAACAACTAACAATTAACAACTCCTTAGAGGATACCTGTGAGTTGCCCATTTCCCATTCCCAGTTCTCATGTTTAAAAAATTGACAAGACGACGATCGCTTTATTTGGGTTTAGGAGCTTTGACCGCTTTGGGTACTTTTGCCGGAAATGGCGAGTTAAAGCGTCAGCGAATTTTTGCTGCTTATGACCCCCAACGAGATTTTTCGGTTGTTGGGGGAGATTCTTTAAAGAAACGTGCTGCCTCTAAAGGGATAATATATGGAGCAGCTATTCGCCACGACCATCTAAAAGAAGATGCTAAACTTGCTGCGGCTGTAGCAAATGAATGTGGGATATTAGTTCCCGAATGGGCCTTTAAGTGGTCTGTTTCCCAAAAACCCTTGCGTCCTAACCCAGATAGTTTTGATTTTAGTGCAGCAGATGAGATGCTTAAGTTTGCCAACACTCACGGTATGCTTTTTAGAGGGCACACTTTAGTTTGGCATGAGTCTTTACCTAAATGGTTTGGCGATCGCGTAAATCAGCAAAACGCCAAACAAATACTAGAGAAGCACATCAAGACTGTTGTTGGACGTTATGCAGGGAAAATCCATTCTTGGGATGTCGTTAACGAAGCTATCGAACCCGTGGATGGAAGGTCTGATGGTTTACGAAAAACTCCCTGGCTAGAGTTGTTAGGAACTGATTATATTGACTATTCCTTCCGGCTCGCTGCTGCTGCTGACCCTGACGCAATGCTAGTTTACAACGACTATGGGCTGGATTATGATACGAGAAAACATGAGGCAAAACGGACTGCTGTTCTTAAATTATTAGAGGGTTTAAAGTCGCGGGGGACACCAATTCACGCCCTTGGTATCCAAGCACACTTAGATGGGGAAGCCACTGATTTTAATCCTACAAAGTTACGTGAATTCTTGCGTAATGTCGCCAATTTGGGATTGAAGATTATGATTACCGAATTGGACGTCACAGATAAAAAGTTACCTTTAGATACAACTGTAAGAGACCATATTATTGCTAAAGCCTATGAGGACTATTTGAATGTAGTACTTGAGGAAACAGCAGTCATAGCTGTGTTGACTTGGGGTTTGAGTGATAAATATACCTGGTTATCAGAGTTTCAACCACGGGCAGATAAAGCACAAGTCCGTCCATTGCTGCTTGATGCAGGGATGAACCGCAAATTAGCATGGAATGCGATAGCCCGTGCTTTTGATAAATCTCTTAGGAAAAATAGGAGTTAGGAGTTAGGAGTTAGGAGTTAGGAGTTTTGACAACCAACAACCAACAACTAACAACTAACAACTATCAACTAATAATCATCTTGCTGAAACAACCCCAACAAAGGTCCGAGAATCACTCCAAAGACAAAGCCGCCAATGTGCGCCCAGTAAGCGACTCCGCCACTTTCTAGGTTCATTCCACTAGGTTGTAGGCTCGCAAGACCGGCAATTATATTCTGGATGAAGAAAAAGCCGATAATTACTAATGCGGGAATCCTGATTGTAGTGGCGAAAAAACCCAAGAAAACTAAGCTTAGAACTTTGGCTTGGGGAAAGCGGATAATATAGGCACCGAGGATACCAGCGATCGCACCACTTGCACCCAAAGAAGGAATTGCAGAATTCATACTAATAAACCATTGAGCTAAGGCTGCACCCGCACCGCAAGCCAAATAAAAGATTAGATATTTTAAATGACCCAATCGGTCTTCAATATTGTTACCGAAAACCCATAGATAGATCATGTTTGAGATTAAATGCCACCAGCCACCGTGCAAGAATTGGGAGCTAAACAAAGTTCCCCATTCTGGAAATGTTTGATTGACTGGCGCACCTGCCAAACTGGCGCTGAACTGTTGTGGTATTACGGCATACAATTGGAAGAATTGCTCTAATTGTGCATCTGACAGACTAACTTCATAGAGAAAAATAAAAATATTCATGCCAATCAGCCCATAAGTTAAAAATGGGGTGATTCGCGTCGGGTTGTCATCATGCAGAGGAATCACAGGCGTTTTTCCTAATTATTTATTACCTGAAATATAGCCTGTTTGTTAGTTGATTGTTGAGCGCCAGATGCCCCAAATCAGGAAACCCGACCACGGCACTGGCTCTTTGTTCACTGTCAACCCTTAACCACTAGAAAGTTTCCATTTCCCGAGATTTATCGCTAAACAAGCCTAGCACAGGACCAAGAACCGCCCCAAACAAGAAACCGCCTGCATGCGCCCAATAGGCTATTCCGCCGCTTTCCATGCCGATATTGGTTGGTGCTTCCAGACTGGCAACACCATAGAAACCCTGTTGGAGAAACCAAAATCCCAGAAAGAAGTACGCAGGCACGCGGAAGGTGGGGAAGAAAAAGCCCAAAGGAACTACACCGAGAATTTCAGCTTGGGGAAATCGGAGAATGTATGCACCCATTACACCAGCGATCGCGCCACTTGCACCTAATGATGGAATTCCAGAAGTTTGGGAGAAATACCACTGCGTCAATGATGCCAAAACACCGCAGCTTAAATAGAAAATTAAATACTTGATATGTCCCAGCTTATCTTCAATGTTGTTACCAAAAATCCACAGAAACAACATATTGCCTGCTAAGTGCAATATACCACCGTGGAGAAATTGGGATGTAATCAAAGTCAACCATTCTGGTACAGGCTGATTTACTGAAACACCCGCAAAGCTTGCAGTGAGTTCTCGTGGAACCACAGCCGCTAAATGAAAAAACCCATCTAAGGCTTGGGGAGGTAGACTTGATTCATACAAAAAAGCAAGGACATTGGCAGCAATCAGCCCAAAAGTAACATATGGGGTGATTGAGATTGGATTATTGTCTCTGATTGGAACCACGACTATTTCCCCTGATTTTTCAGCAGTCAGCCTCACAATACCGAATTTTTCGCCTAATTTGTCCTAGCCTCTAGATAGATGTTGCTAATAAGCTAAACCAGATCTAGTACTCTGTCACACTTACATTGGTCAGATCCCGGACTTCTTAAAGAAGTCCAGGATCTCGCAGCCCAAAGTCCCTTGACAGAGCTTATCTGGTGAGTTCTGGAGCTATGGTTTATCCTCGCTGTTCTTTTTAATACCCCGACAAGAACGCAGGGTCGCTTGTTTTGAGTTGGGGTCTGAATCCAAATATATAAACCTCCTTCCTTCTTCCTTCTTCCTTCATTCATTCAATTTCACCATACCAAGCTTGATAAAATTCTAAATAAGTCATCTTTTCGGCACAATGCCAAACAAGTTTATAGCAATGGCGAAATTGTTCCATTTCAATATCTCTAACTTGATTGGAAAAGCAATCTTTGAAAAATGCAATCAATGCGGGCATTTGTTCGTCAAGCAGAATCTTCTTAAAATTATCTGCTGTTCGTTTACGTACTAATTCGTTTGCGGCTGATTTGACTAACCTTAATAAAGTATCAAATGCAATTAAGTTACCTGGATCGATCTTTGCTAATCTGCAAGCTCTACGTCTTTTTGTATCCTCATCTTGAGTAGATATAATCCCTTCAATTAAATTAGTAATTGTCCGACTCTTCTCAACAGTATTTATGCTAGTATTTGAGGTTTTTTGGATAGTAATATTTTCAATTTTTAGTGGTGCTAATCCCAGAGCGATCGCATTATCGGGAGCAATTATACGTAAACTTTCTGCTGCTTGTTCGCGGAGAGAATTATTATTAGTGGTGGTAATAATTTTTTCTAATGTACAAATAGCAATTTGGTTACCTGGCTCAATTTTACCCAAGCTATAAGCAGCTTTACGACGGGTTGAGTCTTTGTTGGTAGATTCAATAATTTTGATTAGTGCGGCGATCGCTATAGAATTACCTTTTGCAACTTTTCCCAAACTATCTGCGGCTTGCCAACGTAAAGTTTCATGACGAATAGTTCTCACAAGTTGCTCTAAAGCGGCGATCGCAACTTTGTTTCCAGGGTCAAATACTTTACCTAAACTATATGCCGCATTCCAAGTATCGAAATCATTTTGACTAGTTTTGACAAACTCTTGTAATAAGTTAATCGCACATCGACGGTCAGTTTTTAATAAAGCGACTCGCGCACCTTCTACAATTGGCGATGGAAATCTATACCACTTTTGTTGTGTCGGGTGAAAATAGCCAAAGCGCCATTTAATCAATTGCGATACAATTTGATTACTAAAAGTGCAATCTACAAATTCAGAAATCCCGATTGCTGCTAAAAAATAAGCTTGATAGCTATAGAAACCACCACAATTATCGGGAAAATCAATTAACGCGCTTAAAAATTCTTCTTTGTCTAGTTGTGGGATATCATTCCTTCCCAACCATAGCAAAATTACTTCCCGCCATTCTGAGTCGAAGATGCGGTAACTGGAGAGTGGGAGATGGGGGAAGGGGGAGGATTTTGGAAAAGAATTTTTTGCGTCATTCCGTATTCCCTGACTGAAGAAAAAGCGCCAATCGTTTATCGCTAGTGCTGCAAAGTATTCCTGAAATGTGGGATGGTAGAAGGCGTAGACTTTTTCTCCTTGAGTTTCTGATATTCCTACCTGATTTAACCAGCCAAGCTGAAGTGCGTTCTTAAACATTCCCTCATCAGAAGCACCTAAGACTTGAGAAACAAAGCTGTGACTCAATCGGAATCTAGTTTTTTCTTGAGAAATAGCCAGCAAAGCCAATTTTCCTAGTGCTTTATTTAACTCCTGCCTAGTAGTATAGTTCGTGGGAAAACGGTCTTCTTTCCACTGGTAAATAGCTTCCACAAATTGCTCGTACAGCATTGCCTTGGTGTTGGGTAATCCTCCCCGCCTTAGCCCCCAAATCCGGCATAGCAGCGCCAAACGTAGCGGATTTTTCACAGTATCTTTAATCCGTCCTCGTCCGCGCTGGTTTAATTCTGCCCGTAAACTTTCTCCCAATCCTGGATTTTCCTGAAACCAATGGCTAATGAACTGTTCCACCAAGCCTGGAGTTTCAGCATCTCCATAAGTAAAATTCAGGTTGCGGTAAGTATCAAAAGTTTCTAGTACATTTTTGCCCGAATCCCAAACATTCAGCCTACAAGTTAGCACCACTTTCGCATCTGCTACCCAACCTGTGAGAAAATTGGCAATCTTTGTCAGCGCATGACTAGATTCCATCGCCATTTCATCGACCGCATCCAGCAGCAACCATACCTGCCCTTGGTTAAATTGTTCGCAGAATGCTTCCTCTATCTCTGGTGAAACCTGACGCTTGCGAGTAGCTACCCGCAACCAATCTTGAATTAGATAATCCTCTAATGTCTTTCCTTGCAAATCCGCCAGAGAAATCCAGACAACCAAGTCTTGAGTATTATCCAGCACCCATGAAGCAATTTTTTGCAGCAGCGTTGTTTTTCCAGCCCCTGGTTCTCCTAAAATGGCGATCCGGCTGCTCTGCGGATGATACAGCACTTTTTGTAAAAATTCATCCGGTGTAAAAGTGTGTTTGATTTCAGTCTCTTCAGTTTCGTATAAAGTTGAACCCTGTACCGGAGAAACATCATCACTGTGCCTATCACGATGCTTGCGTTCTACCAACCCCAAAGGTACATAAACGTCATCCCATATAAATGTCACTCCATCTACACAAGTGAGGGGGTTAGTGGTTAGTCGTTGCTGGTTTTGTGCCTCTAAGGTAGTACGGCAGATTTCTTGCCAATTATTTATGGGTAATTGGGGAGAATCAGCTACACTTCTTCCTAGTCCCCCTCTCTTCTCAACGCGCCGACTTTCCCACACAGTGTCAAACTGTTGTAAATTGCCTTGTATATTGTGGCGATCGCACCAAAGATGGAGAGTAAAGTGCCAATTTTCCGAACCACCGCGAGTTGGACGATTATCTTCCAGAATTTCTAAAAAATCTGCAAAGCGTTTGAGTGCTTCTTTAATTTGTTCGGCGTTTAGGGGAGTTTCGCTTGATTGCAAACCTGTCAGTAAGAGCAGATATCTTACTTTCGTCCTTACAACCAGGCGATTTTCGCTTTGCCAGCGAGTCTGTATCTGAGGACGTAGAGCATCTAAAGCAGCTTCATTGCAGTCTAGCTCCTCATTAGCATAAGCCAACAGCGCCGCCAGTAAACGGAGCGATCGCTTTTTAGTTTCAGTACCATAACTTGCTCTTGCCATTTGCTCCTAACTCATAACTCATCACTCCTAACTCCTAACTCCTAACTCCTAACTCCTAACTCCTAACTCCCTAAAGAAAAGTTGGGGGATTCCCCTAAGTGAAAGCTACTTCCCCTAGGTTTATAATCCCGATTTTACAAGCTTTTCCAGCATTAACGAACTTGATTAGCTTGGGGGAATGCTTCCGCAATACTCTATATACATGAAGGTTGTTCGCGGGACTTTGGTACGACTTCCGAACCACTCTGTTAAAGTGCTACCCGCAGTCGCGCCGCCATTCCCCGAATAACTTTCTCTTCAATACGTTGTCTTAATGTATTATGTTAAAACTAATTTATACAGAAAATAGCTTCACCCTAGAGCGTCTGGAGGAATCTTTGGAAGCTTGGGTAAATACAAGAGTAATTTTATCTCTGCATTCAGCGACAAGTTTTCATATTAAATCTAGTACTGCTGCTTTTCTGATTCGAGATGAGGAAATAAAGTTTTTTAAAACCGCCAAGTCGCCAAGTTCGCCAAGAAATGAGTTAGAGAATGTAAGTCAAGAGAATCTTATTGATATCTGTCGTTGTGATGCTGAATATTTGGAAGTAACTTTTAAAGGCGTTTGGATGACATCAGATATCATTTGTGAGACGGGTGTTTTTGTCACAAATTTGAGTCCATCTGCTGAATTATTGTTTCAAAAACTATCTCAAAGCGGACAATTTTGTCACGCTTAACCCCTGCATTTCTCTGCGTCCTCAGTGTCAGATCCCCGACTTCTTTAAGAAGTCGGGGATCTTGCAACCAATGGAACTCAATACACAGAAATAATAAAATTTCACAGTCTGTATAAATATTTTTTCTAATTTTTGGGAAATACAAATATGGTTCCTAACTCAGAAAATCGCGTTGAACAGGTAGCTCAAGAAGATTTGGTTATGTTTATCAATGCCTGTCTTGCCTGCACGGGACAGAAAGAATTTTATGATGATGCTTACGGTCAGCGAGTATCAATAGATTTTCTGCACGATTATATTTTAGGTAATTACCGTTTGCTATACGCTCGTAGTTTAGCAGCAGGTATCAACCACTTTAACCAAGCACAAATTATCTTCAAGCTGTTAGCAACCGGAAAACAAACCCTCAGAGAACATAAAGCAGAAGAAGGTGCATTAATCGCCACAGCTTTACAAAATTTACCACCACAACGGGCTTGGGGGGTATTGCAACAATTGCGGAAACAGGGGATAAATAACCGTCGCAGTCGGGCGCTCGCTCGCGATTATTTAACTCAACGACGGGATCTGAGTTTTGATGCAATTAAGTATAGAGGAAAAGTGAGAGCGATCGCATCCCACGCCCACTTGAATCTTCCAGGGGAATTGGGTACATTTCTCTTTGCTTTCAACGAACCAAAATCCTATACAACTCCGTTATTTGAGCAGTTTCGTCAAGCGCACTACAGCGCAGAAGCGGTTTATGAACTACCTTTCACCATCGCTGAAGGTTTAGCCGCAAAACACAAAATACCCCGTGAAGTTTTTCTATCTCGCATCCAAGAAAGGATGACTCTTACGGAGAAGTTACGTTTTCAAGGTGCGGCAGAACGTACGGAAGTTGAAATTAACCTCAACTTAGGACGACTTCCTCTAACTAAACTGGCATTGTACATTCTTTCTTTACCTTTGGAAACCCGAGAAAAAGAATGGGATACCTTAAATCAAGCGTTAGATAAATCTGCTCGACTGGCGTTAAAAAAAGCACCATTAAAACTCGGACGAGTCGCGGCTGTATTAGATTGCAGCTACTCCAGTTATGGCTCCAACGAAAAACGCCGCCGTCCCTTAGCTGTAGCTGTTGCTACCCACTACTTATTAAAAGCCGCAGCCAAAGACTACCGCGCCTTTTGGACAACTTCTGTCAAAGAGGCCTTGTTTGCCCGTCCTTGCGGACAAACAGACTTAGCAACACCACTGCTGGCAGCATTGGGTTGCGGTGCTGAGTCAGTAGTAATTGTATCAGATGGTTGTGATAATAACCCACCCAACGGCGCGGCAGAAGTCTTGCGGATTTTCCGCAGCAAGTTAGACCCTTTCCGTAAAACCTCGATAGTCCACTGCAATCCTGTATTTAATAGTGAGGATTTTTCCTTACGTCCCCTTAGTCTGAGCATCCCGACAGTCGGACTGCGAGACGCGGAAGATTTACCGACAATGTTAGGATTCGCTCGTTTTGCTGATGGTTCCGCACACTTAGCAGAACTAGAAACCTATCTGGCCGAACGTGTGGCTTTGATGTTAGGAAATTAGTTTAGGACTTACGAAAAACTCTCCTAAACTCTTCTCTTATTTCTTGGCGTACTTGGCGTCTTGGCGGTTCCATAAATCAAAGTTTCTGCGTAAGTCCTATTGTTAATAAATTATCACTGCTTCGCCTTCCGAAGGTAGCACAACTACGAACCTGTTTACATTCGTTCACGCTCTAAAACAACTCAGCCAAATTGAATTTTTCTATCTTTCCTCAACCAACAAATGACTAACTTATTAACAGACATATCCTTAAAAGGATTAGAAATAGCACCTTCCCAAGTCTGGGGTGCCGTCCGCATTGTCCCACTACTGCGCCGTCGCATACGTGGAGATTTACGCTTAATAAAACGTTCCTATAACGAAGATATCAGCATTGTCTCCTTAGAAGGTGATATGCAGTATATGTCCTACATTCCCCACGGCTTGGTTATGTCTTGGAGTGATGATGGTAATCCGGTGGCTGCTTATGGTGGACAAATGAAGAAACCTGACGAAAAACGTCTTGACTGCGGTTGTGCTAGTGTGCGGTTGATGCATCGCATGGCAAAGCGAGAGTCAAAAAACCAACTGCGATTTTTACCACTGCATTTGGCAATGGAGGGTTTTCTATCTTTATTTTTTTCTGGTCCTGATATCGCTTGGAGTGAATATTCAAATTATGCCCAATCTCATGGACTGGGTTTCCGTTACGAAACTGCTGTAAATGGTAGTTATATTCCAGGACTTGAAGAGGCTTTGCGAGTATTTGAAATTCATCAAAGACAGGTTGGGGTGTTGGTGTTTGTAGCGGAGGCACTGGCTTCAGCTTTTGTTGTTCCTACTCCCGAAGATTATCGATTGTTACATACCAGTTTGATAGAAGATTTTTACGGTGAACTGCTCTATCAGTATGGCTTACTTTACGATACCACTTATCCAATGGATGTATCTATAGATGAGTCGAAAATCAAAAATTTGGCAGATTTAAGAAGCGCTGTATGTAAAATGCGTTCTGATTGGGCATCTTTTCAAAGTTGTATGGCGAATGGACTGTTGGAAAGTCCTTTGCAATCAAAGATAATCTATGCTGCTGAACCATTTTTGTTGCAACGGTTCATGACAAATTTGCAACTGAAAGAGGAAAACCACATCGGAGAAGCAATTATTCGGGAAAATGAGGAGTTGGAATATCTCAAAACTTATCGTTTATCAGCTACACAAACTCGCCGAGCGTATTTGTTGAGTAAGCTAGCAGAACATAATTGGAATTTGGATCGGACTGCAAACGCATTGGCTAATACTCGTGATGAATTTGTTTTGCGTTTGGAAAATGCTGGGTTTGGCTATTTGTTGAATCAGCATATAAGGGATGCGGCGCAAAAAAAAGCAAATCAGCGGTGATATTAAGCATTTACAGGACTTAAGACAAGAGAATACGGCTGTTAAGGTGTAAGGTATGAAATCGTTTCCCCTTCGCTTCTTAGTTACTTCGTGGTTAAATATATCTTTTTTTAACCACGAAGTAACTAAGAAGCGAAGGTAAGAGTTAAGATTAGGTATTTTGCACTACCAGTCGTATATACGAATAAGGAGCGCAGATTGCATATAAGCCCAACGTCAAGAGGGTAGCTATTTTCTCTACAATTAAGGTTAAAGCCTAATGCATCCGATTGCAATTAATAAAAACCAAAAATTTAAAATCGATGGAACGCTCAATATATTTAGATTCTCACTCAACGACACCTGTTGATGAACGGGTACTCGCTGCCATGATACCCTACTTCACCGAACACTTTGGCAACCCATCCAGTATTAATCATCTTTATGGTTGGGAGGCCGAAGCTGCTGTCAAACAAACTCGGGAAATTTTGGCAGAAGCAATAAATGCCGCACCAGAAGAAATTGTATTTACTAGTGGGGCAACAGAAGCGAATAATTTAGCGATTAAAGGTGTGGCAGAAGCTTATTTTGAAAAAGGACAACATATTATTACTGTTGCTACCGAACATAGTGCTGTCCTTGACCCTTGTAATTATTTAAAAACTCTCGGTTTTGATATTTCAATTTTACCTGTCAAAAAAGATGGAATTATTGATTTAAATGAGTTCAAAAAAGCTTTCCGTCCCGATACAATTTTGGTTTCAGTGATGGCGGCAAATAATGAAATTGGGGTTTTACAGCCATTAGCAGAAATTGGAGAAATGTGCAGGGAACGTGGCGTACTTTTTCACAGCGATGCCGCCCAAGCTATTGGTAAAATTCCCTTAGATGTGCAAGCGATGAAAGTTGATTTGATGTCGCTTACGGCACATAAAGTATACGGTCCCAAGGGAATTGGTGCATTGTACGTACGTCGTCGCAACCCTAGAGTTAAACTAGCTCCCCAGCAACATGGCGGAGGTCACGAACGGGGTATGCGTTCTGGTACTTTATATACACCACAAATTGTTGGTTTTGGAAAGGCGGTGGAGTTAGGTTTACAATATTTGGAAACGGAAAACCAACGTCTGATGGAGTTAAGAGAAACTTTGTGGGAAAAACTTTCTCAGTTGCAAGGTATTCACCTCAACGGACATCCTACCCAGCGACTGGCAGGAAATTTAAATATTAGTGTTGAGGATGTGGATGGTGCAGCATTATTGTTAGGGTTGCAATCTGTGATGGCGGTTTCTTCCGGTTCCGCTTGTTCCTCGGTGACGACTGCACCTTCTCATGTTCTCACGGCTTTGGGTCATTCGGAACAGTTAGCTTATGCGTCTATCAGGTTTGGAATCGGACGTTTTAATACTGTGGAGGAGATTGAGAAGGTGGGGAAGTATGCGGTTTCTGTAATTCAAAGTTTACGGAAAACTGCGATTAGAATTTGAAATGCACCAGGAGCGTAGAGAAATTATTTTCTACCCTTTATTCACCTCATTTTGAGCAACACCTGTCCATGTCCCTTGCTTTTCTCTAAAACTATCAATTAAGCCTTTTAGTTCTTGAATGCAGTACGATTCAAAGCCCGCAGCTTGAAAAATTGCTGCACGCAAATATTCTGTAAAGGCATTAATATCGTTTTCAACCTCAAAAATTACATCCTCTTGGGGGGATTGAAACTCGTTGTAAACATCTATCGTGACTTGTCTAGGAGAATTGATAATTGGTGCTGCAACTCCTCTTACTCCTAAAATTTGTTGCCTTGTCTCAGGATAATAGAGTAATTTATGACCATATTTGGCGTATCTTTTGAGAACTGCAAAAGCTGGCTCATCACCAATATAATAGTTATCAACTATTTCGATATCAACACCAAGACTCTTGACAATTTTCTCGCGGGCATCGCTGTTCAGGGGAGCGCGAATTAAAACTTCGGCGACAGGACGAGCAAACCGTAAAAATAGTACGCTCAAACTATTTTCGAGCTTTGAGAAAAAGTATTCTTCCGACTTTTCAATTAATCTTGCTTTAACTTGATTGCTTCCCCACAACAAGCTTGTCATATATTCGACTAATTTTAATGCTTCATCTTGCAATTCCCCAGCAAGTTGTCTAGCAATAGCAGATAAAAATTTACTAACATCGCCATATAAAGCTTCACGCCAAGCAAAATTAGCTTTCATCCGGTCAAATTCTGGGTAAGAGTTAGCTGCAAAAATAATATCTTTTTTTCTAAAGGTTTCTTCCTTAAGTTTTTGAATTTCACTAGCAACTATTTGTAGATATCTTTCTTGAAATCTATCTAAACTACTAGTAGAATTTCCAGTTAAATTATCTAAAGTCCTACTTAAAACTGCATAATCATAAAATTTTTGTAAATCAGCTTTCTTTTTTTCCCATAGATGATTCCACCATTCAGCAAATAAAACTCGACGACGCTCTTCTTCAAAACGTTTTGCATCTTCGGGATTTTCTGGATATCGTTTGCTGACTAAATTATAAATTTCTTCCGAGGTACTTAAAATTGTATTTATCGAAGCCTCGCATCTCTTTTTTAAGATAAATACACGTTCGGTATTAATATAGTTAAATATTTTTTTTTTAATTTCTGGAATTCCAGTACCTTTTTTATTTAACGTTTCCTCATCAGTAATTCCAGTCAATTTTTTCAGTAGTTCCCGTTGTCGCAAGGGTAAGAGTTGGATTACGAAGCTCATCAACTAGATGAGTAATAGCTACCTCTAACTTGTTGGAGAGTTCTTGTAATTCAGAGTCATACGTATCTGGTAAATGCTTGGATATTTCTGTAGAAAAATTATGCCAATATTTAGAAAGAAGTTGTGCTTTTACTTCTACTTCTTCAAATACTTTGTATAGTTTATTGCTCATATTCAAGTCTGCTGTTTAATTTTTATAATTAGATACAGAAATATGACAAGCTTCTTACCAGCTTGCTTTTTCGTGATAACAAAATCTCTAACTATTCTTTTATAATCCGGAATAAACCGAAAAGCTTACGTAATTGTACTGCTTTAGACTGCTAAATTACTTATAATTGTTTTCGTTGTACGTTTATTGAGAGCAACACTATTTATTGCTCAATACAGTTCAATTAAGGAATTAGTGGTAAAAAATGGTCTTTTGTCGAGCCTCCGCAGTACAGAGTCTCGACAAGGATTTCGGGCTTAACTGAACGGTATTGATTTATTGCTTATCAGTATAGCGTTGCGAAAGGCTAGCTTACCCCAGGTATCGCTCTTCGGTTTAATTTCGTTATATCAAATGCGGCTAAATGCACATAGTTTAAAAAATCCATAAGCATTTTGGGTTAAAAATGAAGCTCTGGGGGAACTGCGTGCAATCAACCGGATTTGATATTACACTTTTCTTTCAACTCCCAAACAAACCCTCTGGTTCATGTTCAACTTATAGCAACACAATTGGAATGTGTACTTGAAAATTCTGAAAATCCTTATCTGTAGTAAAAATGCTGTAGCCACGATTGACTGCGGTTGCACATATCAGAAAATCTGTATTTGAACCTTGAACACCATTACTACGACAGGTGTTAAAAAACTCAGCGGCTAGTTCATAATCCGCTATGGTCAGTTCTAAATCGGGGAAAGCACGGAGATAATCTCGCAATCGTGTGAACTGTTCAGTATGACGGATACCAGAAAGAATCTCTTGACGAATAGCTCCCAATAAAAAAACCCGTCCATCAGTAATCAAATCGCGGAAATTATTGATGACATTGGCTTCATCATCTAGTGTCTTTCGACGTAAAGCAAGCGACCAAACAGATGTATCGACAATAACACTCATGCATTTTGTCGCTGCTGTTTATAGTTATAATCAGAGTCGTAGTCAATTGTGCCAAACAGTTCCATGACTTTTAGTTGCTTGCGACGTTGAATATACTCGTGCAAAGCAGCTTCAATGACTGCGCTAGAGCTTTTATAGTTGCCTAAAACAAGGGCTTCTTGAATCAGGTTTTCGTCTATTTGGAGATTATTTTCTTGCATTATTTAACTCCAATAGAGGTAATAACTTGATGATAGCCTACATTAGACAAAAGACACATCAATTGCGGAAACAGAGGATAAATAACCGTAGCAGTCGAGCGATCGCGTTAGCGCTGACTTGTCAGTTCGCACAAAATAACCGAGTATTGGAAAATACGATCTTCGGAGTTTACCGTAGGTATCGCATAAAATCAGCGCGTCATCAAAAGTACGATGCCTACGGGTAGTGTATCGCTTGACAATCAGGACACTTGCTACAAAATGACGACTGTAGTATGGTCTAACTAAAATTGAGATCGGAAGTTAATAAAAGAATATCTATATCTAAAATGGTAGCAGATTGAGCTAATTTCTCATCTGCTGTCACTAGAGAAAAATTATTAATTCTAGACACTGCTAAATGCAAAGCGTCCAAAGTTCTTAAAGGGAGATCAAATCTGGATATCCAATCTCTAGCTAAACGGTAATGTTGATTTTCCAATAAAACAAGACGATATAAACCTTCATGAAGATGATTTTCAAACAATTCTGTAATCCGTCTAGCGTCATTTTGCGAAAGTTCGCCCATTCTTACCCTACGAGATAAAGCAGAAAATAATTCCACCTCAACTAATTGACTAATGATTGGTTGATCTTTTTGTTCTTGTAATAGTTTTTCAACAACATCACTTAATTTTTCAGGCACATAATAAGGAACAATTGCGCTAGTATCCAAATAAATCAATATCTTTGGTTCTCTCTTTCTTCTAAGATTGTGGTACTCATTGCACTTCCTTTTAAAACTATAGTTTTTCTAAAAGAGTTTAAACTAGGAAATACTTTTTCTGCCTGTTGAGGAGGAAGAAGACGAGCGACTTCTTTGCCTTCTTTCATCAGAACAAATTGCTCACCTTTAGCCACTTGCTCTAGAAGGATATATAAATTTTTATTAGCTTCTTCAATTGTAATCTGAGTCATAACTATCTCAATATTTTACAAATGTATTCAAATTATATAACATAGATAGATGTTTTGTAAATAGATTTTATTAGTGATAGCTCTATCGCAGTATTGCTATGACTAAATTTTTATTAGAGCAAAACAATATTGGCAAGATTAATTATATCAAGTGTAGCGATCGCCAAAAATCATGTCTTAATGAAAAGTGCGTAGTTTACCGCCGCAACCAACTAATTAATCAAATAATTCGTAAGCGTTTAGGACTATCATGAGTGCGATAGCGCCAGCGCTGACTTGTCAGTTTGTATAAAATAATCGTGTCGAGCGAAAGTGCGATCTTCGGAGCTTCCCGTAGATATCGCGTAAAATAATTAATGTAATCGAAAGCGCGTAGTTTACCGAAGCAGGCATTGCTTTCCCTATATCCCCGACTTCTTTGAAAGTTGTCGGGCATATAAACTAGACTATATCAATAAGTGTATGCTTTACAAAAAACAACAATATGAGCAGTAACCTTTTACAACGCATCACCTATAATCCTGACATTTGCCACGGCAAGCCTTGTGTTAGAGGACTTCGTTATCCTCTAGAATTGATTCTCGAATTACTTAGCTCTGGGATGACAATTGATGAATTTTAGCAGATTATGACGATTTAGAGCGGGAAGATATTCTAGCTGCTCTGCAATTTGCTGTTCGTCTGAGCCAAGTTAAAAGTATATATAGGATTGGATTGCTTCATGAAATTTCTTGTTAATGCTCAATTACCTGTTCGACTTGCTCGATTTTTAGAATCTGCGGATTACGACACAATCCATACAAAAAATTTACCCAACAAAAATGCTACATCGGATACAGAAATCAATGCCGTTTCAATACGGGATAATCGTGATGATTAAGATGATAAATTATGGAAGAAAATAAGCCATGATTACTAAAGTAAAGAAGAAATTACTATCAAAGTTCCCTCTGAGGTAGCAGAGTCATACCGCAATGCTACTGAAGAAGAACGGGAACAATTTCAACTTAAGATTGCCGCAATTACTAGACAATGATTTAATTAAAGTGTCCTAAATACGAGAAACAACAACTATGTCCTTACAACTGACAATCAACTACCCTGAAACATTACTTGATGCTGTTGGCAAAACCAGAGAACAATTTGAACAAGAATCAAAATGGGCAATGGCTGTTAAACTCTATGAAATGAAACGCCTTTCCTCTGGTATGGCTGCTGCATTAGTGGGAGTAGATCGAGTCACCTTTATCCTCAAACTAAATGACTATGGGGTTCCCTTAATTGACCTTAGTGAAGAAGAATTATTATCAGATATAGAAAATGCCTAGTACCAATCAAATTGTTATTAACACTTCTCCTTTAATTGCCCTTGTCGCTGCTGTGGGTGACTTAAAGATTTTAGAGTCTCTTTATACTGATACCACCCTAGAGGAAAAGGTTTTAGAATTTATTAAAGCGGTTGTAATTGACAAGTTTGCCAATTTAAGCAGGGAGGAACTGGAAGTTATGTTGAATTTAGATTCTTTGAAAAAAAGTAAAGTTTATCAGGAAGCCAAAGAAGAAGGTTTCGAGGAAGGCAAGGAAGAAGGCAAGGAAGAAGGGTCGTTGGAGACAAAGCTAAAGACGATTCCCAAACTTATCAAGCTAGGGTTAAGTATTGAGCAAATTGCGGAATCTCTCGAACTGGATGTGGAAACGGTAAGAAATAATACTCAAACGTAACAATAATAACACTCTTGTTTTTTGTCACTGCTGCTTGTACTTGTAATCAGAGTCGCAGTCAATTTAGCCAAACAGTTCCATAACTTTTAGCTGCTTGCGACATTGAATATACTCCTGCAAAGCAGCTTCAATAAGCTTTTAAACCCATTAAAATGGGTTTAAGCTTTAAGCTGTGTAGCCGAAGGCATCCCGAAGGGTAATTTATTTCCGGGCTTCCTGACATTGGTGCAATATCTCAGTTAATATGGATTTGAGTCTATTCGTCCCCTTTTGACGCTTCTTGTGTAATAGCCTGTGGTTGGTCGGTTTCTGAGGTTAAATGTACCACCACTTCTGATTTTCCAAATTTTGTAGTTGGAATAAGTTAGAGGAGTTCGGGGTTCGCAGACTTCCGGTGGGCGATCGCCTAAAACAAAATAAGCTGCACCTTTTCCTATAACTTTCGCTATCCCATTTTTATCTACCACCACTGATGTCTCTTCACTCAGTCCGATTCCCAGTGCGCTTTTAGATACACCATCTTTGATTTGACGAGCGATAAAGGTCATAATCCGTCCCATTCTTTCACGGGTGTCAAAGTGAGTGTCAATGAGGGTTCCTTTTAGATTTGTCCAGTTAAAAAGATTGTAGGTAAATTTGATGTCTCTGTATGGGTCTTCTAGCGCATCTCTAGTTTCTACAGCACTACCGCAGGCATTGTAAATAAATTCACTCTGTATCATTGCCCCTGCACTGGTACCACCAACAGCACCACCTCTAGCAATCACTGCTTTTACAGCAGTTTCTAGCTGGGTACCTTTGAAGGTTTGTACATATTTGCACTGGTCACCACCTGCAAAAAATATTACTTCAGCATTCTTGATTTTGTTGACTGTATCAAGTTTGTTAGCTTGCTGTTTGTTGGTAATCAAAAGCGTCTCTACTGAATCTACCCCCCTCATGCCGTACATTGGTTGATTGTAACCGTCATCGCCAGAGGAACGGATAACCACAACATCAACTTTGGTAGATCCCCTAACTTTGTTTATCATCCATTGAATAGCTTCATCCACATCAGGACCACCACCACCCAGATTGTAGACTGGACCAGCTAAGGTCGGATTAACATCAGCGGGGTTACCCATTAGGTAGCGCATTACCTTGGCTGTAGCTGGGGTTAAGAGCAAGGTCAAGGTTCCTGTCATTAACAGGGTTAACGCTATCTTTAAATACTTTGTCATACCTGAAAATGTCTGGATTAAGTGGAAACTGCAATTATTGCTTAATTTCACACTTAATAGTAGGAAATTCCCAGCGTACAGGGTCGGTAAAAGTTGGGGAGTATGGGAACGGGGAGGGGACAAGGGGGAAGGAAGTATTTTTTACCCCTTCCCAAATTCAATTATTTACCACATAATTTGCGATCGCTCTAGTACGACTCTTTGATAAACGTCCTCGGTTTGCTTGCCTAATTTTGACCAACTGAAGCGTCTCTCTAAGTCCTCATAAGCATTATCTACAAGCCATTGACGATAACCGGGGTTTTTCAATACTTCCAAAATTCCCCAAGCTAAAGAATCTGCGCTGTTGGTGTAAGTCACTATACCTGTCTTGCAATGTTGTACCACTTCCGGGAAACCACCTGTATCTGATACGACTACGGGCACGCGGGAAGCAAAACTCTCTAGTGCCACAATACCAAAGGGTTCGTAGAGACTAGGGAAAACGGCACAGTCGGCAATAGTTTGAAATTTATCTAAGTAGTCATCAGACATAAAGCCTGTAAAATAGGTCTTGTGCCAAATACCTAAATCCCATGCTTGACGTTTGAGGTGGTCGGTGCTACCACCACCAATAATCACAAATTTTACGTGACCTCCCATATCATTCAGTACTTTAGGAGCAGCATTTAACAATACCGATACGCCTTTTTCATAAGCCATGCGTCCGACGTAATAGACGATTTTCTCTCCATCCTCGGCAAATCTGCGCCGAAAATCAGAGAAGTGAAAATCTTGATGGTGCTTTTTCTTCTCCGGGCGAATACCGTTGTAGATAACGTCAATTTTATCCCAAGGACTGTGCAGTGCTTCTTTTACTTCCTGCCGCATATAGGCACTGCAAACAATTACCCGCCATGCATTGTAAACTAATAATTCTTCTTTGCCGCTAATATAGTTTTGAATATCAGTGTGAATACCATTATGGCGTCCGTGTTCCGTGGCGTGAATCGTGGCAATGAGGGGAATTTTAAAGGTATGCTTGAGAGCGATCGCTGCATCTCCGACTAACCAATCATGGGCATGGATTAAGTCAAAGCAACCATCTTCCATTATCAGCTTACCACCGTGGTGACCCATACTCTGGTTGAGGTTGACTACCCAGTGGAAAAAGTCATTACTATGTGATATCGGTACTCGATGCACCTTTACGCCGTCTACGACTTCATACATCGGTGCTTGACCAAATTCCGCTGTAATCAAGTGGACTTCATGTCCCAACTTAACCAATTCCGGATACAGTTCCGCTACATGACGTGCAATTCCTCCAACTATTCGTGGCGGAAATTCCCAACTCAGTACTAGTATCTTCATCTGCTCTAATTCCCCAAGCTTTACAAATATTTATACTGTTCCGTAAATATAAATGTAACTATTAAAACTAGTATATTTACGCATTTTTGATTTGTGACATTTTCTAGAAAAAGTCACAAATTTAGGACTATAGACACAAAGAACATCGTGTCTTTACGAGTTAAGGGAAAGTTAATTGGCTCTTCTATCTTGGCGATAATTAGTTTTATGGTCAATAAGTTTAACAAGTTTTTTTGTAAAGTCAAGCTATCGGACAACCAAAACTGAGAATTTAGGTAGCAAAAATTACATGACATCTCAAATTTTAATTTATCCGGGAGTTGGGGGATTTAATACCTTGACTTCTACAGGTCCTCCATTTTGAGTTGGGATACCAATCCAAATATAGAAACCTCTTCATTCAATTGACGGGAATTGCAATGGCAAACTCACATCCTTGATTTGCTGTTGAGTTGCAGATTAGCTTACCATGATGATTTTCGACTACTATTTGGTGAGAAATAGACAAGCCCAACCCTGTTCCTTTACCCATCGCTTTGGTAGTAAACATTGATTCAAAGAGATAGGGTTTGACTGTTTCTGGTATTCCCAAACCGTTATCAATAATCCGAACTACAACTATATTTTCGCTCGCAATTTCAGTAACTATTTTAATTATTAGTTTGTTAATTTTGTGCTTTTCCCATGCTTCTTCTGTTGCATCAATAGCGTTAGCGAGTAAGTTGATAAATACTTGATTTATTTGTCCGGGGTAACATTCAACTTGTGGCAGTTCGGCATACTCTTTGATTAAATGAATTTCGGGACGTTCTCCACAGGATTTTAAGCGATGCCTTAAAATTAATAAAGAGCTATCTAATCCTTGATGTAAATCAGTAAGTACTTTTGTTGTATCTGAACGAGAAAAATTTCGTAAGGAAATAGAAATGTCCTGAATTCTTTCGACACCAACCTTCATAGAATTTAAAATTTTCCCTAAATCTTCTAATGTAAATTCTAAATCAGCCTCTTTTAATTCTTTTTCAATTTCGGGATTGGGATTGGGATAGTGTTTTTGATAAAGTCGGAGAATTTTAGTGATGTCATCAATATATTCTTGTGCTGGAGCAATGTTACCAAAAATAAAACTCACGGGATTGTTAATTTCATGTGCCACTCCAGCTACTAATTGACCAAGTGCAGACATTTTCTCACTTCGGATGAGTTGTAGTTGAGTTTGAGAAAGTTCTACTGTTTGTTGCGTTACTTGCTGTTCTAAGTTATTTGTTAATTCTTGGAGCTGACTATTGCTTTTTTCAAGTGATTTAGTTAATTTTCGCAGTTTTAAGTGGATGTTAATTCTGGCTAAAGCTTCTCCTTTATCAAAAGGTTTGGTGATATAATCAACTGCTCCTAAACTCAATCCTTTAATTTTATCAATCGGATCGGAAAGAGCAGTCATAAAGATTATCGGGATATCTTTGCTTAATGGTTCTGCTTGCAATTTTCGGCAGATTTCAAAGCCATTAATGATGGGCATCATCACATCTAATAAAATTAAATCAGGGGAGTTGTATTTGACTCTTTCAATTGCATTGCGGCTATCTATTTCCACTAAGACTTCATAGCCTTCCTTGTCTAAAGCATCGTAGATAACTTCTAAATTTGTGGGAGTATCATCAATAATTAATATGGTTTCGTGAAAATCATTAATCATAGTTTTATTGGAATTAAAATGATTACTTTAGAGAGCATCTCAAATGGGTAGAAAATAATGTTTTGAAACCCTCTCTCTTGCTTCGGTATAAAATTGAATCTTATTTTAGTTGTTGCTGTCATTTTTTGGCGATTTACTAGTTGATTTTTCTAAAAAAGTACGGAGTTTTTGAATATTAAATGTTTGAAGAGATTGATTCACTTCATCGATAAATGGCTGATATAATTGATTTATGTCTAATAAATTTTTTAATTCTCGGCGAAGACCTTTGATATATCCATTCTGTGCGTGTTCTTGGAGTATTGCTAATTCTGTAGCAGAGGGAATAAGCATCTCTGTTGTTGCCCTTTTAACTGATAAAATGGGAGTCTGTTCGTAAATCCAATCTAAGTGTAAATGCTTGGAAATAAGCAGGGTAAGCTCCTCTAATTGTACGGGTTTGGCTAAGAAGTCATTCCCTCCAGCAGCGAGGCTATTTTGTCTGTCAATCTCAAATACGCTAGCTGAGGAAACGATGATAATAATATCTTTATAATCTGGGGATTGTCGTAGATATGACAGCATTTCCCAACCATCCATCACGGGCATTGCTAAGTCAGCAATAATTAAATTTGGCTGATATTTTTCTACTTTTTCTAATCCTTCTTTACCATTACTAGCTTCAAGAATGATAAAACCTAAGGGTTGGAGTAAATTGACAATTACAGAGCGATTTTCCCAATGGTCATCTACAATTAGAATTTGTTTATTGTCGCCAGAGTAACCAATGATTTTACCATCATTGGTGACATTACTTGTTTGTACCGAGTCTGTAGCAATTGGACAAGCGATCGCAAATTCAAATTCGCTACCCACACCCAATTTGCTTTTAACTTGGATGTGGCTATTCATCATCTCTACTATTTTCTGACTAATTGCCAGTCCCAGTCCAGTTCCTTCTATCTGACGTTGCGCCGAGCCTACCTGTTCAAAGGGTAAGAATATCTTACCAAGTTGTTGGGCACTCATCCCAACACCTGTATCTTCTATGAGAAAATGGATGTTGGTGGTTGACGGTTGAGTGTTCACATTTACTTGAAACTTAACCTTACCCACATCAGTGAATTTAATCGCGTTACCCAATAAATTAATTAAAACTTGCCGCAGACGTTTTTCATCGGCGATGATACCTGTAGGTAAATTTTCTGGGGGTTGATAGATAAAATCAATACCTTTTTGTTCGGCTTTGATGCGGCAAATTTCCACAACAGCTTGCAAAAACGAGGGAAGATGCAAAGCCGTAGGGTATAATTCCATTTTCCGGGCTTCAATTTTGGAAAGGTCGAGGATATCGTTAATTAAAGTCAGGAGATGGGAACCGCATTGATAAATTATGTTAATGCCATGTTGGTCATTTTCTTTTAAGGTAGAGGAGCGTTGTATAATTTGAGCGAAACCGAGAATGCCATTTAGAGGAGTCCGCAATTCATGACTCATATTGGCAAGAAATTCGCTTTTCGCTTTGTTGGCGTTGTCTGCAGTTTCTTTGGCTTCTTTTAACTGTACGGTACGTTCTTCCACCCGATTTTCTAATTCTTGGAATGAGTCTCGCAACTGTTGCGTCATGTGGTTAAAAGATTTCGCTAGCACCCCAATTTCATTCACTCCAGAAACTTCCACATTTTGGTTGAGTTTTCCCTTTGCGATCGCGTCTGTAGCCCAACTCAGATGTAATATTGGTCGAGTAATCCAGCGAGATGTGTAAATTCCTAGCACCGTCGCGAACATCAACGCCCCCAAACAGAGTAAAATAGTAGTGTGGGTATTGGCATTAATTTCTGCCATAAAGTCAGACTCAGGTACAACCACGACCACCACCCAATCTAAACCCCAATCATCTCGCCAAGGTGTGATTTGGACAAACTGGCGCTTACCGTCAATGGTAAAATCCAGTTGCTGAGAGTCCTTAATATTGCTAAGAGTGTTAAATCGCTGTGTGAGATACTTTCCAGTGGCTTGAATCAGAGGATCGGAAATTTCTTGCCCTGTTAACCGTTTGGGTTTGCCATTGACTAACTTATAAGGTTGTTTGCTGCTGGAACTTGCAACGACTAATCCGTTACGTTCCAAGATAAAAGTTTTTCCGTTGTGGCTGACTTTTAACTTAGCCAGAAAATTGCTAATTTGTGAAAGCTGCTGGTCAATGCCAATGACACCGATAAGGTTCTGATTTTTATCGTAAACTGGACGATTGGCAGAAAATGCAAGGGGAAACGGTGCTATTTCCCATTGATAAATTTTGCTCCATATTGGTTTACCAGCCTTGGCTGTATCTACATACCAAGCCTCTTTCTGAAATTCGTAGTTTGGGAAAGTATCAATCAGTCTGATTCGGTTGCCTCGACCATCTATCTTATAATTGTAGTTATCACTGTTCCCGTGTTTTTTTGGGGAAACTTCATTAATAATAATGTGATTGCCCTCGATAGTATATCCAGAGCCAGAGCCGACAAATTCACCTGACTTCGAGCCAAAGCTAATATAGCCGACGTTATACAACTGTATTTGCTTCCAAAAATAATGCCCCATCCCTTCCAAGTCTTCGGGATTGAGCAAGTTTAAATCAATTGCGTCTCCATTGACTTGCGCCAAATAACGTGCTGTGTCGAGATAACTATCTAAATGTTGGTCAATGCGCAAGCTCACTTCACTCCGCAGTTGAGTCGCAAGCTTATTGACTGCTCTTTGTCCATTACTGATTGAGAGGTATCCAGTCAACGCAACGGCAGCAAAGATTTGCACAACGAAGGGAACTATAAGAATCAGGTTCAGGGGAACTTTTTTTGCAAGAATAGGCATAACTTGAAGTTATACGATTGTAAATTTTCAATTCTTTTGTGTTGCTCAGTCGGGTTCCGTACCGCATAACGTATTCTCGACGGATTCCCTGCTCTCATTCGCTCTGCGCCTATGGATTGTGTCAACATAGATGAAGCAAGAATTTACAAAATTCATCTTTAAAACAAAATGGTATTACCTCTTTAGTTGGTTAAATTTATAGTTCCCAAAATCAAGTGGGGAATTGCATAACCAGTTTTTTTTAACTGCAGACTACGCAGAGTCCGAGAGCCCTCGCTCCAATGAACCTCTTGCAAAAGTCTTCATCATCTGCAGTTAATTCTTTATTTTTTGGCAATGAAGCAAGAACTCCAATGAACGCAAAATCCGTCTTGGATGCATATGTATGGACACCAAGCCGACTGAGCATAAAATTGATATATGACAACTAAACTAGCTGACGCCCAAAATTTACTATCTGACTTAATCGCTCGTTATTCATCCCGTGTCGATTATCTAATGATTCGTCTGGAAGAGGCTGAGGGTACTGATATCTTGTTGCGGGGTGATAAGGTGGAAACCCTCAGTGAAGGTATTTCTATTGGGGGACATATCCGTGCTTGTTATAAAGGTGGATGGGGGTTAAGCAGCTTTAACCAATTGGCGACAATTCAAGACAGAATCGAAGAAGCGATCGCTGCAGCGCGGATGGTGGGTGATGAGGAAACTATTCTCGCACCTGTAGAAGCAGTCCGAGCAGTGTGTCAGCTACCTTTGACTGGAACCGATCCCCGGAAAATTCCTCTGAGTCAGAAAAAAGAATTATGCGATCGCTATACTAACCTGCTGAAAAGTGTAGACGATCGCATCACCACAACTTCCGTCTGCTACGGTGACAGTGCCCAGCGAGTCATCCTTGCCACTTCTGAAGGAACGCTCATCGAGCAATCTTGGGTGGATATGGAAATACGTTTTGCTGCTACTGCCAAAAACGGTGAAACTGTGCAAACTGGCAGGGAAACTATGGGTTCCCGCAAAGCTTTTGAAGATTTGATGGGGTTGGATGTCCAAGTTCAAGAAGCGGCACAAAGGGCAATTGCGGCTTTATCTCTACCGCAGGTAAAGGGCAATACTTATAGTGTGGTCATTGACCCAATTCTCACGGGTTTATTTGTTCACGAGGCTTTTGGACATCTTTCCGAAGCGGATATGGCTTACGAAAACCCCGATATATTGGAAGTGATGACCCTCGGCCGTAGATTTGGGCCTGAAGAGTTACAAATATTTGATGGTGCAGCACCTCAAGGACATCGCGGTAGTTATTTTTACGATGATGAAGGTACCCCCGCCACAACTACGCAGTTAATTGAAGATGGTGTGTTGGTGGGAAGGTTGCATTCACGGGAAACTGCAGGGAAGTTAGAGGAAGAAGCAACAGGAAATGCCCGCTGTCTTAACTATCACTATGCGCCGATAGTTAGAATGACCAATACTTGGATTGAGCGTGGGAAAACACCAGTAGCAGATTTATTTAGCGATATCAAAGAGGGAGTTTATGCCCGTAACTGGTTGGGTGGAATGACAAATGGAGAGATGTTTACCTTTAGCGCTGGGGAAGCTTGGATGATTAGAAATGGAGAAATCGCGGAACCTGTGCGGGATGTTACGCTTTCGGGTAATGTTTTCCAGACTCTTGCGGATATTGAAGGGATTGGTGATGATTTTTACTGGGATGAATCTGGAGGTTGCGGTAAAGGTGGTCAGAATGGTTTACCTGTGGGTTGTGGTGGCCCGAGTTTGCGAATTCGTGATGTTGTAGTTGGGGGGGAAGCAGCTTAGAATTTTTTTCGTGTGATGGGTAATACAGCAAATTTCAACTTTGTGAGGTACAGAAATACCCCTCCCCAACCCTCCCCTTGCCAAGGGGAGGGGGTGTACTTCATTTACTTGCAAAGTGCTGTATATCGCTAACAACTATCACACGAACCCCGTTGATTGTAGGTTTTTGAGGTCAGACCAGAAGTCCTCAACATCAACGACCACCGCATTCTTTAAGATTGATGATAAAAGGTAAATTATAAAAAATATAATGGCTGCTAAAGATTTATTTCATTCTGCGGTAAAACAAGCACTTTTAAAAGACAAGTGGGAGATTACAGCAGACCCGTTAATAATTAAAATTGATAAAGTTAAGTTTGAGATTGATTTAGCTGCCGAAAAGGTCTTTGCTGCTGAAAAAGAAGGGTGAAAAATAGCGGTTGAAATCAAAAGTTTTCTGAATGCTTCCGCAATTACAGATTTTCATTCAGCATTAGGACAGTTTTTAAACTATCGTTTGGGATTGCAGATGAATGAATCTGATAGAGATTTATATTTAGCTGTCCCTGTTGATACGTTTAATTCTTTCTTTAAAGAACGATTTCCTCAAAAAGCTGTAAGATTTTATCAAGTTAAATTATTAGTTTACCACCCAATTCAGGAGGTAATTATTGAATGGAAAGATTAGAAAAATATCGTAATATAATTTACGAATTGTTAACTTCTCATGCTGCTTATAGTTACTCTGAGGCTGAATCAGATGTGGAGTGTCAGGTTGTATTTGATAGAGAAAACGACCATTATCAAATTTTAGATGTTGGTTGGGAAGGGTTAAATCGTATTTATAACTGTTCTATTCATATTGATATAAAGGATGGAAAAATTTGGATTCAGCGCAATATGACGGAGGCTGATTTGGCTCAAGAATTGCTGGAGATGGGCGTAGTCAAGGAGGATATTATTTTGGGGCTACATCCTCCGTATAAGCGTCCTTATACGGGGTATGGGGTGGCATAGAATGTGCAATGTTTTTGGTTATAGTCAGTATATATAGCAATCGCGCATACCTAGATTCCCGGCTTGTTTTAGAAGTCGGGAATCTTACTTTATTCATAATCAGCGGTATTTACTTACGATGCAGAAAGGTTTCAACTTGTTGCAGAAGCGCTTCTTTTGAAGAGGAGTTATCTAAGATAATATCAGCACCTTGTTCTTTTTCAGCAATGGGCATTTGGCTGTTAATGCGGCTGAGTGCTTGTTCGTAAGTTAAGCGATCGCGTTGGATTAATCGTTGTATTTGTTGTTCTTTTGGGCAAGTTACAACCCAGATTTCTGTTACTAAATCAGTCATTTTAGCCTCAAATAATAGAGGTATTGCTAACACTATTTCTTGTGGAGATGTGGCAATTTCTTCAACGAATCTTTGACGGACATAAGGATGAATCAAATTCTCTACCCAATGGCGTTCTTCTTCAGAATTAAAGATGATTTCGCCCAACTTAGAGCGGTTGAGATTGCCATCAGGTAGTAAAATTCGTTTAGAGTAACGTACATAAATCGCATTCAAAATCGGCGAACCAACAGAGACTGCATCCCTGGCATAAATATCAGCATCTAAAATTGGCAAATTGTAGGCGATCGCTAAATAATTAGCGACGGTTGTTTTACCTGTAGCAATGCCTCCAGTTAAACCGATAATGCGTTTCATTTGTTAGTTGTTATTGGTTAGTTGTTAGTTGTTATTGGTTAGTTGTTATTGGTTATTGGTTAGTTGCTAGTGGTTATTGGTTAGTTGCTAGTGGTTATTGGTTATTGGTTAGTAGGAACAACCAACAACTAACAACTAACAACTAACAACTATCAACTAACAACTAACAACCAACAACTATCAACCAACCACTAACAACTAACTATTTCTTGTCCAATTTACAATTGCTAGAGTCAACCCATCTAAAGTATATTCCTCGGCTTCTACATCTACGTGCCCAATTAAAGAAATACAATCTGACGAAGTTTGTGGACCGATAGAGGCAATGCAAACACCTTCTAAACAACTGGCTACAGAACTTTCAGCAAATATCCTTTCTGCCAGTTGACAAAAAAATCTTACAGTCTTGGAACTAGCAAAAGTAATTATATCCACGGTACCACCCTGGAGAGCTAACTCTGCGCTTGGGGGAATAGTCGTCGGACAGCAAGATTGATAAGCTGCAACTTCGATAACTTTCGCACCCTTAGCAGTTAATTCCCTAACCAAAACTTCCCTCCCACCGTTCTCGACTCTGGGGAATAAAATCTTTTTACCTGTGAGTTCTTCGGGAAAGTTTTCCACCAAAGAATCAGCAACAAAATTCGGTGGAATAAAATCAGCCTGTAGACAGCGTTGTTTTAGAGATTGTGCCGTTTTCTCACCAACAACAGCAATTTTGACCCGAGCCAAGGCTCGAATATCTTGACCTTGAGCGATGAGCCTCTCAAAGAAATAGTTTACAGCGTTGCTGGAAGTGAGAATCAACCACTGGAAGTCAGATAAATTAGCGATCGCATTATCTAAAGCATCCCAACTCGAAGGTGGGGCAATTTCCAACGTCGGCATTTGAATGACCGTCGCACCAATTTCGACTAAACGCTGGCTAAATTGACTCGACTGTCCAGCAGCACGGGTTACTAGAATCGTTTTTCCAACTAAGGGGAGTTGGGAGTTCAAGGAAAAGGGGAGAGTGGGAGATTGGGGGAGGTTAGTAGGCATTGGTGTGTGGAGAATGCTATGAGTCTATAATCTCAGGTTCCTAAGTACTTTCGTAACCCCACAACCTCCCCAATTATAATTACTGCTGGGGAGAGCGATACCCCTGCTGTAATTTCCACAATATTACCCAATTCTCCCACCCAGATTTGTTGCCGAGGAGTTCCACTTCTCTGAACGATCGCAATTGGAGTCAGAAGCGATCGCCCACGTTGGTGAAGATGGTGTACAATTTCAATGAGATGTTGTCCTCCCATTAGTATTACCAGGGTATCTATCCTCGACAAAGCTTCCCAATCAAGTGCTTCTGGGTCATGTCCTGTCAACACAGCAAAACACCGACTCAAAACCACATCAGTCAAAGGAATTCCTGCTAGTAAAGGTGCTGCCAAAGCACTTGTAATTCCTGGCACTACCTCAAATTGACAACCACTGGCTTTTAACGCTTCAATTTCCGGAGTACAGCGACCGAAAATAAATGGATCGCCAGATTTCAGTCTAATAACTTGTTTGCCTTGCTGGCAGTGGTTCACCAATAACTTATTAATTTCAGCTTGGGGAGTACTCGGTTTACCACCACGTTTGCCCACATTCAACTGCAGGCAATCATCTGGGACTAACTGAAGTAACTCAACATCAACAAGTGCGTCGTAAACCAACACCTCAGCAGCACCCAAAAGATTGTAGGCTTTTACCGTCAGGTATGCCACGTCTCCAGGCCCAGCACCGACAAGGTAGACTTTGCCTTCTTTAGTCATTTCTTGATTGCAGGAATATTAGCAGGAAGCTTGCGAAACGTATCAAAGTGCAGCATCAAAAATCTGTTGAGCAGTTAGCTTCAACTGAGGAAAAGTTGATGAGACGATTTGACTATTACCTCTAAACTGAGTAGCTTGGTATTCCCCATCAACTAACTTGCAAACTGTAACGGTTGATTGTTTCGGACTGCCAATAAAATTACGTCCTCCCAACGCAGCGTGGTCTACAATCCAGTATTCGGGAATCCCCATCTCTTCATAATCGGCACGTTTTTTAAAATAATCATCCCGCCAATTGGTACTAACAACTTCTATCACTAAGGGGATAGATGCACAAAGACTAACGGTAGACTCAATATCCCATAGTGGTTCGTTTTGTAAATTGTCCCGATTGAGGAGCAACACATCCGGGCAATAACCGGAATTTTTTTCAGGTGGTTTTACTAGCGCTGTTTTAGGTATGCGATAAGGCAAGTTTAATTTGTGATGCTCAAGAGTCAATATAAAGACCAAAAAACCGATAATATCCTCATGTTTTCCTGTTGGCTGCACCATTTCAACAATTACCCCATCCTGTAGCTCATAGCGTCCACCTTCAGGTCGCCAAGCTGTAAATTCTTCAAAGCTTACTAGTTTGGGTGTCGTTTGAGTCATTTTTCTTCAAAAAGCGTATTGAGTTATCAAACCCGAAGTTCAAAAAGCTTTAAATTAAGCATATCTCGCTCACCCCACCACCCGATCGCCTATTTTCTGAAGAATTTTATCAATTTGTTCAGCTTGTTTGGGATTGCGTTGTGCTAATGATAAATCTTTCGCTGTTTGCAGATTACTTAACGCTTCTACTTTCTTATCTTGCTGCATCAGAATATTTGCCAGACGCAAATAAGCATCAACCTTTTTGGGTGCCCGACGAATAACTTCTTGGAACTGCTGCACAGCTTCCTCTACCTTATTTTGCCGCATCAAAGTATCACCCAACAGCAAGTGAACCACATCATTTGTCGAATTAATAGAAATAACTCTGCGAAAAGCTGCTTCCGCACCACTGAAATCCTCTTGCTGATAAAGATTTACTCCCTTTTGGTAAAAATTAGAAGTAATCAAAGTCTTCCAAGCAAAATAAATTAACAGGATGACACCAGAAGACACTATAGCGATCGCAAAAATATCACTTTGCTGAAAACCTTCTACCATATTGAACCCCCATAATTATTCCTCAGCGAACCTCAGCGCAAACCTCAGCGTTCCTCTGCGTTAAAAAACTATTTACTTCAACCCAACAAACAAGCAACAGGGAAAATTAGATATTCAGTAAAAAACAACTTCCAAATAAATTGATAAAAACGAGCGATCGCACTTTTATCTTCTAAATCCACCTTGCGACTTTGCCACCACATCACACTCAAGGCTGCCGCATTCGCAATAACCAGAAAAACCGAGTTAACCTCAGCCAGACGCAACAATCCAACCAAAATCATCCCTATATAGCAGACAGTTATCACCCAACGTGCCAAATCAAACACCGCTTGCTTGCCCAATTGGATAGTAAAAGTAGTGATATTGTATTGCAAATCACCCTCCATATCCGGGATATCCTTGAAGATAGCGATCGCAAATGTAAACACCAAAATAAACAATGTCAGCACCCACACCTTAGCGGGAATACCTTGGTTTTGTTGTAACACCCAACTAAAGTGCAGATACAAACCCAAATTAACAATCGCTCCCCGCACACCGAAAATACACAACGCTGCCCAAAAAGGAAACCGCTTCAAACGAATAGGTGGCAAAGAATAAGCAGTTCCAATCAACAAACTAAGAGCCACCATCCCCAGCAAAAATGGGCCAAATAACCACGCCAACAACAGGGCAGAAGTACCCGTAACTCCAACAATTAACCTCCCTATCGCTAAAGAAAACTCTCCAGATGCAACAGGTAAATGTGGCTTATTAATTTTGTCAATATCAACATCTTCCAGTTGATTCAATCCCACAATATAGATATTGCCACAAAAACAAGCTAACCAAGCCCCGACAAGTGAGAGTAGGGAGTAGGGAGTAGGTAGTGGGGAAGAGTTGCTAGAAATTGCCACCAAATACAAACTCAATACGCTCAAAGTCGTCCCAATAATCGTATGAGGACGTGAAAACTTCCACAAAGAATAAAGCCAGCCACCCCGAGATATTTGCCCAAAAACTCGACTCATAAATATTTGGAATTTTAGATTTATTAAGATTTGTTAGTTATTGTTTGTTAGTTGTTATTTGTTAACCCCTAACTCCTAACTCCTAACTCCTAACTCCTAACCACTAACTACTTTGTTCCAGACAACAACCCAAAGCGAACCAACCCAGACTCATAACCGCGACGCATTAAACTCAAAGACAACGCAGCTTGTATCGTACCCCAACCCGAACGCAACAACCCGAAAACCGCCTCTAGAGTAAACGCTGAATCAATCACCACATTCCAAAAGGCTGCAACAGATTTCGACCAATCCGCAGTAGAGATATTTTGTAAAGGTAATTGACGGGCGATCGCTTCATACTCAGGCAAAGAAATCACATAAGGCAAACAGTAAACCCGGTAAATATCTTGCAAAAGCTTCTCCTCATCTGTAGTCAAAGGAGAATTATCCTTGGGACGATGACACCAAGTCACCATAATCAACTTTCCACCCGGCTTCAGCACTCGATAACACTCACGCAAAAACTGAGATTTATCAGGCATATGTTCGCCACTCTCTAGCGACCACACCAAATCAAAAGAATTGTCAGCAAAGGGCATTGCTTGAGCATCCGCGACTTGAAAACTACAACGACTACTCAGATTAGCCTCTTTAGCGCGTTCTGTTGCTCTAGCTGCTTGTACTGGACTCAGAGTAATCCCCGTTGCATTAGCGTTAAACTTCTTTGCTAGGTATAGAGAACTACCACCAATTCCACAACCGACATCCAATATATTGTAGGTTTGGGATATCCCTGACCAATTCAAGATTTCCTCAATTAGATCAATTTGAGCCTGACGACGGTCTTTTTTCTCAGTACCATCCGCACCATAGTAGCCGTGGTGCATATGTTCGCCCCATATCTGTTCCCAAAGACCAGAAGAAGCATCGTAAAACTCTTGAATTTTTTGGTAAAGTGTTGCACTCATGCAGAAACCAGTGTTAAGACAAAGCAAAATTTAAAACAACCTACAGATAGGCTACCATGTATGGTTTTTAATTAAATAAAGGTGTTTTCCCTTCCAATTCGGCTTTACCCGAAGCAAATGCTTGTAAATAGTTCTATTTTTGGCTTAGAGATGACAGTTGCTAGCACGGTTTGATTGGGGTTTCTGACTGTTATCCTTCCCTCTTCCCCGAACCACTAACCAAACTATCACACCCATTTCTGTATCATTGCTAACTGGCAGTCACAATCGAAGTGATACCTTTACTGGAGATACAGCAAAATGTATTTCAACTTTTTCATTAGTTCGATTGTGGGAATTGTAGTGTCAGTATTGCTGGGTTTTAGCGTCCTCCAATGGTTTCACATCCCGACAGGCAACTTCCTTGACTGGGTAATTGGAGGTGCTAGTTTTTGGTGGTTGTTGGTAATTGTCACCGTACCCTGGAACGTCCATTTTCAAGCAAAACAAGTACTAGCAGAAGCGGCACAGTCTACAGATAAAGGAATTCCCGTAGATGAAAAACAACTAAATTATGTCAAAACATTGGCTCACAGATCGCTGTTAATCGCTATTGCCCTACACTTGTTTTCGGCAGTCGGTCTTTATACCCTCGCGGCTACTGGTATAAGTGCCGTTGGTTATATCTCCTCCGGTGCAGCTTTATTATTAACCGTACTCCGTCCAGCCATCAGCGCCTATGAATATTTATATACACGGTTGACCATGATTCGTCAGGAGTGGACTTATCCCCGTGAAGATATTATCGAACTCCGGAACAGATTTTATACCATTGAAGAAACCATTAGGCGTTTAGAAGAACAATTAAATCCAGAACAACCTTACTCTTTAGCCGCAAACCAACAAAGTTATATAGAAGAAACCCGTAAAGAAATAGCACGTATTGCCGCTAATGTCGAAGAACTACGTGCCACAAATCAAACCGAACACGAACGTTTATCAAGGGAAGCAAGACAAGCTATTTCCCAACTTTCCACCGACGGGCAATTTTTGGATAATGTCCGTGAAATAATTAGATTTTTTAAAACAGCGTAAATATCACGGATTGATAAGGATTAAAGGATTACACGGATGAATAAGATTTTGTCCATGCCATTTTTCTGTATCGTCTTAATCATCCGTGTCATCCGTGTCATCCGTCTAATCCGCGATCTGGCTTTGTATTCTCAATTCCCAAAATTGATTGTCGTTCCGGGGGGAGTTTCTTGTAAAGAAGGTGGTTGTTCTTCAACTGAAACTGGTACATCAGCAGGATTGGGCTGTGTTTCTGGAGGAGTTTCTGATTGAGTCGGCATTTGTAGCACAGGTTCTTGCACTACACTATTTGTAGGTGTGGGAGTTGAACCTTGGCTGACTTGAGCTATTTGCTGCATTAACTGCTTCACCCTATCCGCTTGTTCTGTGTTACCTTCTTCGCGGTATTGCAAACCAGCACTTTTCAAAACAGCATTAGCTTCTTTTAGATCCCCTTGATTATATAAAATTACGCCCAAATTATAATAAGCCACAGCATTCTTAGGATTTAGCTCTACAGCTTGGCGATAAGCAGATATGGCTTGTGCGATTTTTCCTTGCTGATGATGGGCGATCGCTAAATTAAAATAAGCATTAGCATTCCTGCTATCAAGGTTAATTGCTTGCTGGTAGGCAGCGATCGCCTCTGGTATTTGTCCTTGTTCATACATCAAAACGCCCAAATTATACTGAGCATTTGTCATTGTGGGGTCAACCACCAAAGCTTGACGGTAGCTGATAATCGCCGCATCTTTTTGTCCCTGTTTGTGAAGCGCTAACCCTAGATTATAATAAGCATCACCAAAATTGGGATTAATCCGAATCGCCTCCGCATACTCTTGCACCGCTACATCCAGACGATTCTGCTGCAACATAATATTGCCCAGATAATTCCGTGCTGCTCCTAGGTTGGGGTCTCGCTGCAACGCTTCGCGAAAAGCAAATTCAGCTGCTTGATAGTCATTGCGGTTATAGCGTGTCACTCCCTGTTGGAAGAAACTAGCAGCCTCCAAATCCTGAGTGGGAGCAGTTTGTGCCAGCAGGTTGCTTCCTGGTAAGTCAGTAATCGTCGGAACCGTCAAGAGCAACAAAGCATAAGAACTACTGAAAAGTGCCACTTTAGAGAAGCGGCAGAATCTATAACAAGCTTGATAAATTTGAAACATAAATCGCAGACCTGCACTTATTGCTAGATGCTCATAAGTTAGATTGCCCAGAAATTAACTGAAAATTTAACTATTTGGATAATTCATTGCTGACTGGATAAAGAATAGACATCTGATGCCCTAAGAATTATGCGTTATCAATATGTGGAGGAGCGTAGGTACAATACCCTGCATCCGTCAAGCCAGATGAATTGTACCTACATCTAATAGAGGATAATAGCAGAACTCAGGACTCTCTTCCTTCAGGCAAAATAACCATCGCATCACCAAAGGAATAGAACCGATATTGAGATGCGATCGCTTCTTGATATATATTCAACAATCGCTGCCGACCGATTAAAGCACTCACTAGCATCAGCAAACTTGAACGAGGCAGGTGAAAGTTGGTAATTAACCCGTCCACTACCTGCCATTGATAACCAGGATAAATAAACAAATTCGTCTTACCACAAAATGGTTCCAATCCTGATACTGCCGCTCCTTCCAATGCCCGAACTGCTGTTGTACCCACAGCAATGATTCGACCACCTGCTGCTTTGGTCGCCCGAATTTGTTCTACAGTCGTGGGCGGGACTTCAATCCACTCTTCATGCATTTGGTGACTGGTTACATCATCCACCTCTACTGGGCGAAAAGTCCCCACACCCACATGCAATGTGATGAAAGCTTGATTAATGCCTTTGTTGCGTAACTTCTCTAATAATTCAGGAGTAAAGTGTAACCCTGCCGTCGGTGCGGCGATCGCTCCGGGATTTTTTGCATAAACTGTTTGGTACTGTTCGTCAAGTGCCTCAGACGCTGTAATGTACGGTGGCAGAGGTACTTCCCCAAATACATCCAAAAGTTGCACCAAAGACATCCGCTCTGGCACATCAAATTGCAACAAACGCCCATTTGTCGCTTCGTCTGTTTCAATAACTGTCGCCGTTAGGGATGAGCCGAAAGAATCATCATTTTTTCCACACTTTGCCTCAAAAACCAACTTCGAGCCTTTTTTAAACCGCTTCCCAGGCTTAACCAAAGCCAACCAACAATTGTCCTGTCTCTCTTCTAATAGCAATACTTCAATCCCTGCACCAGTGGATTTACGGCCGTACATCCGTGCGGCAATAACGCGAGTATTGTTCATCACCAGTAAATCTCCTGACTGTAAAATCTCTGGGAGATCGCGGAAAATATGGTGTAATGGTGCGGTCTGAGTGCCTGTTCTCCGAGAATTCACTACCAGCAATCGAGAGCTATCTCTAGGGACAACTGGATTTTGAGCAATTAGCTCGGATGGTAATTCATAGTCATACCCAGCCAGTAAACGGTCTAATTCAACGTTTTCCGTCTCCTGGGTGGGTGTCAAGTTCAAATTGGCTTGTATTCGTTGTTGCTGCATTTATATTTTTGAATATCTTTAATAAGCTGGTTCTGGCTTCTGTTTCTAAATGAACTTTAAAGCATTAACGTTCAAATTCATCCATAGGGTTTAAGATTGAGACTATTGGGTAACACGTAAACAAAAATATAAAAATTGGGTAAACCTCCCCATCTAAAAACGGGGGCTTTTACCCTACCGGGAACAGTAGTCTATCTATCAATAATAGAAATGTAGGGTTGATTTTGATCCCAAGCACCAAGATGGAATACTTGTATTACCTGGCAAATGCCAGTCTAACTCTGAGGGTCGTTCAATTCTTGCACGGCAGACCTCAGATTCCTGTTTCGTTCGTCACCGTAATTCATCAGATTGATGGTTGGGTAGTTAGGGTCAAACTAACGAGTCAAGTTTCACCCCAACAAGATGGTGACATTCGGGCTTTCTTAAATGAATTAGGAATTAGCTACGAACCACCGATGCGGGTGCAAATGGCACTTTGGAGTTTGGAGGCAGGACAGTGCCCAGTTGATGTGATGCGACGCTACCAAGTAGCAATAGTCTCTCACGGAAGTCCAGAGAGAGAAGAAATTGAGGCTTTCCGACAACAGTTTGTCAGAGGATTAGGTTATTGTCCAGAAACTCTGGCGTGATTTGTGTTTAGTTTCACTGTTGTGTTCTTGTGTTTGCCCCGTCAGGCTCGGTTGGTGTCTTAAAAGTAGTGCCTGGTAACCATTGGTTGCTAATTGAATGTGACCATTAGCAACTAATAGTTAGCAATTAGCTATGAATTATTAATAATTATTACAATTGATCAATTAGAGAGTCGAAAGCTGCTGGAATATATTCTTGCAGCTTTAACTCGTATCCTCCCACTGATGAAGTTGCCAAGGCTTCTTGAGTAACTGCGGAAGTTACTTTTTTTGATATCCGCTGACAAAATACAATAGCAACATCAAATTGACAGGGACAATCTGCTTTTTCGGGATATTTAGTTAAAAATATTTGAGCCGTCCGCCATAGTTTAGCTTGTTTTTTTGCAGCGATCGCTTCTCTTCCCCCACTATCCCAACTACCAAAACTGCGAGTTTTTACTTCCACAAATGCCAATAAGGAGTCCTGATTCCTGTCCCCGTTCGTCCCCTTATCTTCAAATTGGGCAATAATATCAATCTCTCCCCATCTGCAAGAAAAGCGACGCTGGAGAATTATCCACCCTCTAGATTGCAACCAATTGGCTACCAGGTCTTCTCCTAAATCGCCGATATCGGGATAATCTGATGGAGGATAGTTCGCCATTGGGTAAAATTACGATGAATTATCAGTTAAGCAGTCGGGTTTGGACAAACATATTCAGTTTATTCCTTTTGGCAGTAGTTTGCGTCACGGTTTTTTTCAGTTTCTCCCCAAAAGCCTTAGCCCTTGAATATAACAGAGAAATTTTAATTGAGGCTGATTTTTCCGGACGGGATTTAACAGACTCCAGCTTTACCAAAGCTAATTTGCGTCAGAGCAATTTCAATCATTCTAATTTACGCGGTGTTAGTTTTTTTGCGGCAAATCTGGAGTCTGCAAACCTTGAGGGGGCTGACCTAACGAATGCCACATTAGACTCGGCACGTTTGGTTAAGACAAACCTAACCAATGCAGTATTAGAAGGAGCCTTTGCTGCTAGTGCCAAATTTGATGGTGCCATCATTGATGGAGCAGATTTTACTGATGTGTTGTTACGTCCAGATGAGCAAAAAAAGCTGTGTAAATTAGCTCGTGGTACCAATCCAACCACAGGACGTGATACCCGTGATACCTTATTTTGTTCTTAAAATTGGGAAATCTAGAACAGAAGGGTAAGTAAAACGGCGTGAAAAAACCAAACTATGTAAAGATAAATACGGAGAATGTATCTACTGAGGTAAGTAAGATATGAGTGCGCGGATCAGGATATTCCTAACTCGTGAACAAGACAAAACCCTGTTCAACCTAAGATATGCGGATGTACCACAGAAAGTTAAAGACCGAGCAGAGGTCGGAATGGCTAAATGCACATGGTTGGTACGTTGAAAAAATAGCTACCCATTTTAATTGGACTCCTCAAACAGTAAGAGAGGTTTTACATAAATGGCAAAAGCTAGGTCTAGAGAGCCTTTGGGAGTTACCAGGTCGAGGGGGAAAACCCAAGTGCAAGGAGTCAGACATAGTTTTTTTTGGAAGAATGCCTGAAAAAGGAACCACGTACATACAACAGTGTTCAATTAGCTCAAAAATTAGAAAGCGATGCGGGTTAGACCTTACCTACGCAGTAATTGATGGTGTTCAAGCCAGGGGGGAAAGAGGAAACTACAGCACACAACGTATTAAATTTAACTCTAATCGAATTGGTTAAATTTTTGTTACATACTTATAAATTTTCCCGCCGACTTACTTAAATCTACAATCATCTATGTCACAAAAGAATGAAACCAGCCTTTTGGTTCTAGCTTTTCTAATTACTCTCGGTTTATTAGGAATTGGTCTTTGGTTGTTTGCCGGACACTTTGGTGGTAGTACTACTAATCCAGCAGAAACCAGTCAAAACAATGGCTCTGATACTCAAACCCAAGCATCAAATCCTCAAACCTTCAATCAAGTTAAGAACGTTCCCACTGGCTTAATTAGCTACGGTGGCAGTACATCTTGGGCACCCATTCGCAAAGAAGTTGACCCATTGATTCAAACCGTCTTTCCTGAGTTTCAGCTGCGCTACACAGGCCCTAACAGCGAAGCCGCTAACTCAACAATGGGTGTCTCAATGTTACTGAAATCACAACTAGAGTTTGCCCAAGCTTCTCGACCAGTTTCTAAAGAAGAGTACGAAGATGCCCGAAAACGAGGAATTCAACTCAGAGAAATTCCAGTGGCCATAGATGGACTAGCGGTAGTTGTTCACCCCAGCTTAAATATCCCCGGTCTGACTGTGACACAATTTGAAGAGATTTTTGCAGGTAAAATCACCAACTGGAAACAGATTGGTGGTCCAGACTTGAAAATTCAGCCCTACGGGAAAAAAGGTCGAGATACTGGCAATTACTACAAGTTGACTTCAACCACAACGGAAGCTATACGGAAAGTAGCTAATGATTCAAGCGGAGTTTACTGGTCTGGGGCACCGCTACTAGTTGCACAGTGTGGGATTAAACCTCTACCAATAGGACGTGACACCAACCAATTGATTCCCCCTTACAGACTACCTTTTATACCACCTACCGAATGTCCCGCAAAAAGAAATATTGTGAATACATTTGCCATTCGCAATGGTGACTATCCTCTAAGTCGTCGGTTAATCGTAGTTGTGAAAAAAAATGGGCAATTTGAACAACAAGCAGGGGAAGCCTACGCTAACTTACTATTGACAGATGAAGGCCAAAAGTTGATTGATAAAGCTGGATTTGTCAGAATTCGTTAAATTCAGCGTCCCTCTGTGTTAAAAAAAAATATACAGCTATACTTAATCACCCTTCACAAGAGACAATTGCAGCAGCAAATTAGAGTAAATTTTAATGAAAAAATTCTCAAAGCTTCTGATTGCTTTTGTGGTGGGATTAGTGCTGTTTTGCGGTATAGCCTATTGGCAAGGCTTGTTAATCCCAGCTTTTGGTAGAGGAGTTCCAGGTCAAGATGAGTCAATACTAGGGAAAGTACGGAACGACAAAGCTAAATTACGCACCTTTTTGCTGAAGATGCCAAAGGGAGCGGAATTGCTACGCACCTCAGCGGCAGCATCTCCCCAGAACGCCTGTTAGAATTAGCAGCGCAATCGAAACAGTTTCGCTACTTTGTGCGCGTCCCCAACCAAAGCTTCGCAGCAGATGACCCAAATGCCTATAAATTTGTGGCATTACCCCTAGAATCTGCATCCCTTCCCCAAGAAGCAAATGCTACCTTAATACCAGTCGCTAAACTTCTGAATCCTCAAACAGAAAAAGAGCAAAAGCAACTTGTAGCTTATCGTCGCGCTCAAATGATTTCCGAGAATGAGCCAAATCCCAATGGTGTCTTTTTTAACGCGATTTTTGCGCGAAACGATGCCGTAACAAGCAATTCAGAAATAATCAAGCAGATGTTGGCTGATACGGTGGATTATTCCCGTCGCCATCACTTAAGTTATATAGAACCCATGCTTTCTCCTTTTCCCAGTAATCCGATTGGAGGGGGTAAGGGAGAAGAATACAAGGTGCTGAATGTAACTTCATCCCGAGAGTATTTAACTAGTTTGATTGCAGCAGTGCAACAGGCAAATCAGAAGTTAAAAGAAAAAGAGCGGGTGGAAGTTAGATTTATGCTCTCCTTCCGTCGTACCAGTGCCAAACTGTTTACACAGTTACCGATCGCCTTTGAATTAGCGGCAGGAAACGACCCAGTTGGGGAAGCGATCGCCGGGATTAATCTTGTTGGTAACGAGTATTCAGAAGACCCGCAAATTGGTCAAGAAATCGCTCCACCATCGGCTGTTGATGACTATATTACCTCCTTGCGCCGCCTTTATCCCACAGTCCGATTATCGATTCATGCGGGGGAACGGACGAAATGGGATTGGCACATTCGTGACTCAATTTTATTGGGGGCAGAACGGATTGGTCATGGGGTGAATTTGGCAACATCTCCCCAACCAAATACACCGGAAGTAATTTTGATGCGTCGTCACGGTATTTTGATTGAAGCTTGTCCGACCAGCAATCATTTATTGTTAAAAATTCCTTTCAAAAGTCATCCTTTCTTAAAATGGTTGCGGATGGGGATTCCGGTATCTCTCAACACTGATGATGGAGGTATTTTTGGCACCGATATCAGCGAAGAATTTGCCCGTGCGGTGGAGAGTTATCCCGAACTTCGTTGGCAGGAATTGAAGCAAATAGCCCATGCTAGTTTAGAACATGGTTTTGTTGATGACGGGGTGAAAGCAAAGTTAATTAAGAGTTGGGAAGTTCAGATGCGGGAATTTGAGGCTTTGTATAGTTCTCGGGAGAATTAGAATTTTCTCACGTTGGGGGGTGTGAGCTTTTCATGTCTGGATTTCAATAGTGACACAGGGTAAAAGTGATATGGTCAACACAAAAATAACTAAGTATTTATAGATTCTCCGAATGCGTTTCTGTCTACCAGGGATTATAAATCAATACGGTTCAGTTAAGGCTCGAATAGCTGTAAAATAGGCATTGTTTCCAAAAATGGAAATCAAGCACAGTGCATCTCAAAGAATTCTCAATAGTGTCTCCCAAGATACAAAGTACGGAGATATTC
>JAESGD010000078.1_pt1 | contig 91557 bp, 85 predicted proteins | sample 9269581 | NCBI WGS metagenome assembly JAESGD01 (sample SAMN14515903, study PRJNA621661) | algae metagenome | isolation source: Cyanomargarita calcarea GSE-NOS-MK-12-04C and co-occurring heterotrophs from... | place: USA: Grand Staircase Escalante National Monument, Utah | collected 2007-12-30 | reverse complement strand
GCGCTTGGGTACGCTTACAAACTTCAACAAGTAAGGCCTCGGGCGCTCCAGTTTATACATCCAAACGTATAGACTTGTCGATATATAAACATTCTTGTCTATATCTTTGTCAACTTAGGATTGCTCCCCAATGGCCAATTCTTTTTTCTCTACGTGCCAGCATTTTGATAAGTTAGTACATAAGCTTGAAACACAAATGCACTTAACGCAAACAAGGGGTCACGTTGAGCTACGACAGACAGAGCATTACTCCTCACGGTGGGCAGTTGGTTAATCGCATCGCTACACCCGAACAGCGAGAAGAATTCCTCTCAAAAGCTGAGTTTTTGCCGCGAGTGCAACTGGATGAGAGGACATTTTCTGATTTAGAAATGATTGCTATTGGCGGTTTTAGTCCGCTGACTGGTTTTATGAACCAGGCTGACTACGAGCGCGTGGTGGCAGAAATGCGGCTAGCGAATGGTACTGTATGGTCTATCCCAGTTACGCTGTCGGTGAGTGAACAAGTCGCGGAATCACTCACGGAAGGTTCTTTAATTCGTCTTGATGACCGTACTGGTCGATTTGTTGGGGTTTTGAATCTTACTCAAAAGTATCACTACGATAAAGAGCGGGAGGCTGTGAATGTCTACCGCACTAATGATGAGAAGCATCCAGGGGTGCAGGTTCTTTACAATCAAGCACCAGTACATTTAGCAGGTGATGTGTGGCTATTGGAACGGGACTCCCATCCTCTGTTCCCCACCTACCAAATCGATCCGGCTGAGTCTCGCAAGATGTTTCAGGAGAAGGGTTGGAAAACTATCGTTGGTTTCCAAACTCGCAACCCTATCCACCGCGCTCATGAATATATTCAAAAGTGTGCGATGGAAACAGTTGATGGTCTATTTTTGCATCCGTTGGTAGGAGCGACAAAAGAAGATGACATCCCCGCTGATGTGCGGATGCGCTGCTACGAAATTTTGCTGGAGAATTATTACCCCAAAAGCCGGGTAATTTTGGCAATTAATCCAGCGGCTATGCGTTATGCTGGGCCTCGGGAAGCAATTTTCCATGCCCTGGTTCGCAAAAATTACGGCTGTACTCACTTTATCGTCGGACGCGACCATGCTGGGGTAGGTGATTATTACGGCACTTACGATGCACAATATATTTTCGATGAGTTTACAACCTCCGAATTGGGCATTGTGCCGATGAAATTTGAACACGCTTTCTACTGCACCCGCACGAATTCAATGGCCACCAGTAAAACCAGCCCCAGCACCCCTGAAGAGCGGATTCACCTCTCTGGGACAAAAGTTAGAGAACTGTTACGTCGTGGTGAATTACCACCCCCTGAATTCTCTCGTCCCGAGGTTGCAGCGGAGTTAGCACGGGCAATGCGAGTTACAGTACCCGCATAAACCTACACGGGATTCTTGATGTCAGTTTCCACTCTGCTTTCGTTGCCTTGGCGCACTACAACTCTGGTGCGTCTTCAAATAAAACACATTTTAAACAGCAAACAGTATAAGAATTCTCTTTACCCTACAGACTTCAGCCCTTTAAGCTGATAGCTGATGGGCTGAGGGCTGAAGTGCGAATGATGAAGCGGCGGACGTTTTTACAACGGATTGGCTCTATACTTACAATAATGGGGGCGACTGAAGCTGGTTGGTTGACATTAGGAAACCCTTATTACCAAGCTTTAGCACAACCCAACTCCCGTAAGTTGGCTTTGTTGGTAGGTGTCAATCAGTATCCACAAATTCCGGCTCTAGCTGGTTGTCTGACGGATGTGGAACTGCAAAAGGAACTTTTAATTTACAGATGCGGTTTTCAAGCGTCAGATATTCTGACTTTGACTGACGAACAAGCTAGCAGGGAATTCATCGAAACTGCTTTTTTGGATCATCTCGTCAAACAAGCTTCACTTGGTGATGTGGTTATTTTCCATTTTAGCGGCTATGGCACTCGTGTAAATTCGCAAAATGCCTTACTCACCGCCGATACCGTTGAGACTTCACAAAATAATAAAATTGTCAACTGTCTGCTGGAAGAAACACTGTTTTTATTATTGCGATCGCTTCCTACAAACAAGGTAACTGCAATATTAGATACGAGTTATAATGCTCCCAATCCAGGGTTAGCAGTGGGTTTAGGAGTTCGCGCTCATAAATTATCATATATAGCACAGATAGCAGCAGCAGAACTCGACTTTCAAACACAACTCAAGACCCAGGACACAAGACTCAGCACTATTTTAACCGCAACCTCCGACCCGAAAGAGTTGGCGAGAGAAGTCTTATTCTCTGGTTTTAGCGCTGGTTTATTTACCTATGCCTTGACGCAGTATTTGTGGGAGACAACCCCAGCAACAACAATTCAATTTAGCCTAAACGCGATCGCCAGTTCCATCCAACAGTTGGGTGGGAAACAACAACCAGCATTGTTGAATGGAAAGAAAAATCAACAACTTGCACTACTTTTTGAAAATTTTCTTTCCTCAAACTCAATTGGTGCAGAAGGAGTGGTGACAGCAATCGAAGAGGATGGGAAAACAGTCCATTTATGGTTGGGTGGACTACCCCCACAAGTTCTGGCAGAATATGGAGTGAATTCTCAATTCAAACTAGTAACGGGTGATGCTGCAAATGTACAGATGATTGTGCGATCGCGGACTGGATTAGACGCAAAAGCCCAAATTGAAGGGGAGATTACAACACCTCTATTCGTCGGGCAACTCGTACAAGAAGCAGTCAGAGTTATACCCCGGAATATTAGTTTAACAGTTGCCCTCGACACTAAACTAGAAAGAATTGAACGTGTAGATGCTACAAGCGCCTTTGCAACAGTTTCTCACATATCAACAATTGTAGCTGGAGAACAAAGTGCTGATTATGTATTTAGTAAGCTGCCAGAAGTAAAATATTCTGAAATGATGGTGTCTCCCAGTAGCTATGCTTTATTTTCACTTGGTAGCGAATTAATACCCAATACATCAGGGGAAGCAGGAGAAGCAGTCAAACTTGCAGTCCAAAGGTTAACACCAAAACTACGAATTCTGCTAGCAGCAAAATTTTGGCGACTAACAGAAAACGAAGCATCTTCCCGTTTAGCGGTGAAAGCAAGTTTAGAAATAACCAACGGCATTTCACCACGGACAGTCATCCAACGGGAAACCTTACGAAATACCTTACTCAAAATATCCAGCACTCAAACACCCACAGTTGCCATTGGTAGCCGCATCCAGTATCGAGTCCAAAACATGAGCGATCGCCCAGTATATTTAATGATACTTGGTTTAGATAGTGCCAAAAATGCGATCGCGCTCTATCCCTGGCAAAATAGTGGCACATCGGACACGTCGGCAGCCAAAGCATTACTCACAGATGTAGTCATCGCTCCAGGAGAAACTCGCATCGTACCGCAAACCACAGTCGGTTTTGAATGGCTCGTACAAGGACCAAATTTAGCAAGTGAAACCCAATTAATTATAAGTGTCGCACCCTTTACCCAAACCCTAGCACGGCTGACTGCCAAACATCCGGGTGTACAGCAGCAGCGCATTGCCCCCTTATTAAACCCCATAGAAGTTACACAAGCACTGCTGCAAGACTTACATAATGCCAGCACCCAGAAAACAGACACAAATCAAACTGGTGACTTTTATCTCTGGGATGTGAAGAATTGGGCAAGTTTCAGCTTTATTTATCAGGTTGTTTAATTAATGTTAATAATTATCAGTTAGGAATAGTGGGGGATTTTATATCTACTCCAGATCCCCGACTTCTTTAAGAAATCGGGGATCTGGAGTGTAAGGGCAATTCAGTTGTGAGTTTAAACCTAGGAAAATGTTATGAAAATAAATAAGCCCGCTGCGCAATTGAAAAACAACAGGATAATTACATAGCCTGGGTTAATCGTGGTAGACCGTTGAGAAGAATAGGGTGCTATGAAGAAGCACTTTTCTCTTATGAAAAGGCAATCAAAATCAAGATTGACTACTCTATGGCATGGTTTGGTTGCGGTCATGCTCTTAGAGATTTAAAACGATATCATGAAGCAATTTATTGCTATGATAAATGCTTAGAACTTCAACCTGACTTTCACTGGGTTTGGTATACTAAAGCTCGCTACCATACATTAGAAGGCAATATTGATTTAGCTCTTGAAAGTCTAAATGAGGCAATTGAGTTAATTGCCGATAGGTATACAGAATTAGCAAAAACAGAACCTATCTTTGATGCGCTCAGAGAGGATATACGTTTTCAAAAATTAATTCCAAACTAATGCAGTAAGAGCAGAAGTAACTAACCAGTTGCAAATGATACAGTTAGAATGTCAACACATCTAATCTCAAAATAAGGTAGTGTAAAATAGTTAAACGTAGCTGTAACCATCACTATGGTGAACCGTTAAAACATCTTTCATATTTGAAAACCCTACCCTAACCCCATTTATCACCACTTCACATCCTTTTTCTGTTGGTGTTTTAACCCTAGCTGTATAAGTACCAGCTAAAACATTTTTTCTATATGACGCTAACTTTACTTTTACAAAATCTCCAGTGGATACATGGGTAAAAATTTGCTTTGGTGCTGAACACGGAAATCCAAATTTATCTATCCTACACATTCTTCTACAACCATGCCCAGTGGATTTAATTAACAATGGTTTAGTTAGCAATACTTTCAAAGTTTCTACATCACCAACACACGCAGCATCAATCCAATGTGTTTTAGGTAATTCTAATCTTCTACGATTGAACTTTGTTTTACCTCCGGATGCAGTCGTTACTGGTAATCCAGTTTCTTTTAAGCGATTGAAAAGTGCCCAACGAGTAGAGTTAACTGCTGCGGCATCCTTTAAAGGTCGTTTAGCTTCAGCTTTAATTCTCTTGAAAATTTCTGGCTTTTTAGCTAAAAACTTTTCAATATCAGCCGTACCTTTTTTGAGGTTACATTTCTCACAAGCTAAACATAAATTTGAGATCCGGTTGCTACCACCTTTAGATTTTGGATGAATATGTTCAATTTGGAGAGGCACATCTTTAATCTCACAATAGGAGCATTTTCTATCCCACTTTTCGAGTAAATATTCTCTCACCTCGTAACCAGCTAATTCACCTTGTTGATATTCAATTCCAGAAATCTCAGGATTCTCATACTGCTGTAAATCAAACCTTACTAACTCTTGGAATATTTCAGAGATTGGAGCAAACTTAATTAGTTTGTTTACCCAAGTAAGAGTTGTTTTGACTCTGTGTTCTAAACTTGGGGCGTTGAACTGACCTTGACGACGGGCACGATTCAGAAATCTAGGTTTCCGATACCTAGTATGTCTAGTTCTTCTACCACGACGAATATTTCTTCGTGATTCTAAATTATTTTTAATAGTTTGTCCTCTATGCTGTAACTCAGCACCAAAAACAACTTGATTATTTTGAACTAAAGCAATACCAGTAATTTTTGAACCTGGGTCAATTTTGAGTTGAATCTCTGTTACTGGTTCAATTGACTCAGTTTTAAGAATTAAAGTAAAAGGATATTTTCTAAAAACTGCGGCTTTACCAGATTTAAGTAAATGACGTGCTGTACCAGGATGAACAGGGTTACAGGGTTTTTTGTTTGTATCGATAATCAGAACAAAATTTGACATAATTTTTAAGTTGAATTTCTCCATTTCTGGGTTATGTTTGCTTCAACCTTGTTATAAAGGCTTGTTAGGCTAAAATCACTTCCTTTTCAAGATGTTTAAACTTTAGCGATAGAGCATGGAACTAGCGAATCCCAAGGTATCATGACCTAAATAACGTTTCCTTAAATTAAATTAATTTCAGGGGTTTGGTTCGCATAGACTACGGATTACTCCGTTTGCCTATACTCTCATATCTTCTAACTCAGGATTGCACGTTGTATACAAACCGTAGCAGCATCCGCTCGGAAAGTCCTGCGCGAATAGTTTTCAATAATATCTTTTACCATATCGAATGGTTCTTGAAAACCGTGGCGCAGGAGGCTTTCTTGTGCGTGTTTTGTTCTGATTTTGCCATTGGGTGTTGTATAAACACTCAGCAATTAGCTTCTAAATATACTTCTTCAACAACAACTCTAACTTCTTCTTCGTCGCTGATGGCGCTTTCTCCAAATTCGTCAAAATCGCATACTTCAAAGCCGAATGTGCCTCACTGTGGGGCGGATTTTCACTCAAACGGCGCACTGTTTCTTGAATCGTCTTCTGAGCATTGACCGCATTGCGCTGCAAATTCGCAATTACCATCTCCACTGTTACACTATCATGGTCTTCATGCCAACAATCATAATCTGTCACCAACGCCAAAGTAGCATAGGCAATTTCCGCTTCCCTAGCTAACTTTGCTTCCGGTAAATTTGTCATCCCAATCACCGTTGCACCCCAACTGCGGTAAAGATTTGATTCTGCCTTCGTAGAAAATGCAGGCCCTTCCATGCAGACATAAGTACCACTGCGATGTAAGGTTACATCTGGGAGATTCAAAGAAGCGATCGCTGAAGCCACGACCGCAGCTAAATTTTGGCAAACTGGGTCACCAAAAGCAATATGAGCGACGATACCCTCACCAAAAAAGGTTGAAACCCGATTTTTCGTTCTGTCTATAAACTGATCCGGTACTACCATATCTAGCGGTTTTGCTTCTTCCTTCAGAGAACCAACCGCACTCGCTGAGATTAAATACTCCACACCCAATTGCTTCATCGCATAAATATTGGCACGAAACGGTAACTCAGAAGGCAAAAGCGTATGATTGCGGCCGTGCCGTGGCAAGAAAGCTACTCGTGTCCCCTCCAATGTCCCTAAAATTAAAGCATCTGATGGCGAGCCAAACGGTGTCTGGACTTGCATCTCTTCTACATCCGTCAGCGCATCCATTTTGTATAGACCGCTACCACCAATAATCCCAATTCGAGCTATTACCATTATCTTGAACCTGTTTATTGTCGCAATGCTAAGTTATACCATTTTGGACTTTCGATTTTGCTTTCATTGGGGATACGCTGTTGAGAATGCTTCTCGTTCTGAGATTTTGCTCGATCTGACCAAAAAAAATGGGTATTAATTTTAGTTTGGAGGGTGAAAGCGAACCGGAAACATCCAAGTGATTACTATAGTCATAAATTATGGCAACTTAATGACGGTCGATTGCTATCTTGAGTAACTCAATCAAGTATTTATGAATATTCTCAGTAATCCGATTGACTGGATGAGAGTCAGTAAAGGTACAGATTCAGGGTTATCAATTAGCTACCAAATTGGGATGGCTGACTTAAGTGTATATCCACACCCGGAAAACTAACTGAGTTTCAGATAGAGATTCCTCTTTGGCAAAGCCATAAACCATCTACCGATGTCAGCCAGTTGCTCTAATTCAAACCAACACAGCCATAGGTAATTCTAGACCCAATTCTAAATTATACTTTACCAAAAAACGCAAGAGTCAAGACTTCCGTATTTCCAACCTACACATTAGTATAACTTTTTGTTAGACTCCTAGTAGAAAATTTAAAGGGGACATTCTGCTTGCTTTAAGAACTAACTAATTGGGCAACCTTGAGTCGGAATTGTGTGATGTTTATGGGCTTTCTCTAGGCTTATACGGAGGAGGTATGTACTTTTGTATGTGTTTGTTCAGAAAAATTTATCAGAAATTATAAATCTTTAAGAGAATGCCGATTTGAGATTAAAGATTTAGTCAACTCTCATTCATCCAACATCTGGAAAATGAGTAAATAATATACTGTTTAATGTTTTCCCAAATATCAAGTTTTTTATAGTATCATCCCTAAATAGGATTGTTCGCGAACCAGTTTCTTTACAACTATAATGTCATACAGAAAAATTAGTAAGTTAATCGTAAACTGTGAATGGAAGATTTAGTACTGAGCAAAAAATGATAAGTTATCTTTTTCATTAAACCATTACTTTTCTAGTGGTTTGCATTAAGGAGCTAACACGGAAGCTCTAAAATTACAGTTTGGATCAATCCTCAAAAGTTCATGTTGTTGTAGAATGAGCTATTAAAAGCAACACAAGCATCTAAAAATGCAATAAAGTCATTTAGTATCGAAATGAAGAAAACACAAATAGAACAATGATACACCATGTACTATAGCAGAGACTACCATGATGCATTGGATCTTTGGTTTATTTACCTGCTTAGAAGCAAATTTTATTTATTTTTGTACCTCTAATTTCAGCAAAGTTAAACAGAGGAACTTACAGGGAACAGATAGAAACAAAACTAGCGAATTATCTCTTCGTATTGAAAACAGTTATGACTCGATTGTTAAAAAAAAACAGCACATTTTATTGCCAATCAATGCTTCTTGGAAAGTTGCCCCCAAGTCACGGGAAACTTATCTAGAAGCACTTATAGCAATTAAACGCTCTTTGCTCAGTTGTGATAACACCCTTAAATGCTATATGGAAATATTGCAAACTCTAGGGAAAGCTTGCAAAGTCAGTCGTGTTTACATATTTGAAAATCACCAATCCGAAGATGGTGATATATTGACGAGTCAGAAAGCAGAGTGGTGCGATACTGAGATTCAGCCAAGAATTCACAACCAAAAGCTCAAAAAAATCTCAGATAAAGAATTTTTTCTCCGTTGGATGCAAATGTTAGCCCGTGGTGAAATAGTTTCTGGCATAGTAGCAGAATTCGACGAATTAGAACGTCAGATTTTAGAGAAGCAGAATATACTTTCAGTTTTGGTTTTACCAATTATTGCTAAAGGCAAGTTCTTGGGCTTTATTGGCTTTGATGACTGTGTGGAACCCAGGATTTGGGAAGCATCAGAAGTGGAATTTTTGCAAGCAGCAGTAGACGCAATCTCCCTAGCCCATGAACGCTGTCGAGCAGAAAATGCGCTGCAAACAACAATTGTAGAAACCCGAAATTTTGCTTCTCAACTAGAAAACAGAGTTCAAGAACGCACTACCCAATTGCTTTATGAAATTGGCGAACGCAACCGGATACAAAGAGAATTGGAAAAATCCCTGTCTTTGCAGCAGGCAACACTAGAATCTACTGCTGATGGCATTTTGGTTGTGGATAGTCAAGGTAACATTACAGGCTTTAACCAAAAGTTTGTCCAGATGTGGTTCATTCCTGAATTGTTGATGGCTTCAGGTAATTACAGAGAAGCCTTGAGAATAGCGGTAAGCCAGTTAGAAGATCCCAGGCAGCATCTTGCCACTGTAAGGGAATTGTATGGTTATCCCGAAGCACAAATTTACGATGCGATCGCCTTTAAAGATGGTAGAGTCTTTGAGCGTTATTCGCAACCGCAGCGTATTGGGGGCAAAGTCGTCGGTAGAGTTTGGAGTTTTCGAGATGTCACCGCTCAGAAGCTAGCAGAAGCCAAAATCCGACATCAAGCTTTACACGATTTGTTGACAGATTTGCCTAATCGAGTTTTATTCAACGAGCGACTGGCAGCAGCTTTAGCACAAGCACATCAAGACAACGGTAAACTGGCAGTGTGTTTTCTGGATTTAGACCGCTTCAAAACCATTAATGACACATTAGGTCATGCTGTTGGCGATCGCTTATTGCAAAGTGTTGCCCAACGCCTTACAAGTCTTCTGGGGGATTGTGATATTATTGCCCGTTGGGGAGGCGATGAATTCACTATACTGTTGTCAGAAATAAACGATGCCAAAGATGCAGCGCAGATAGCTGAAGACATTTTAGCGGCCTTTAAACCAGGTTTTGATATAGAAAATCACAACTTGCATATTAGCGCTAGTATTGGGATTTCCCTGTATCCGATGCATGGGGAAGATCCAGAAACTTTAATAAAACATGCGGATGCGGCATTATATCGCATTAAATCCCAAACCAGGAATAGTTATCAGTTTTATCACTCAACAATAAATTCTCAAGCCTCAGAATTATTACTTTTAGAAAATAGTTTACACTATGCCCTAGAGCGACAAGAATTTACAATCCATTACCAACCGCTGATTAATATCACTACAGGTAAAATTACCAAGATGGAAGCTCTGCTGCGTTGGCAACACCCAGAACTAGGTTTAATCCCTCCAGGAAAATTTATTCCCTTAGCTGAAGAAACTGGATTAATTGTGCCTATTGGTGAATGGGTTCTGAGAACTGCATGCACTCAAAATAAAATTTGGCAGGATACTCTTGATTTACCCTCACTATCGATAGCGGTTAACTTGTCGGCACGACAATTTCAAGAATCTAATTTAACTAATCTAGTGGCACAGGTATTGTCAGAAAGCAAATTAGCTCCTAAATGTTTGGAGTTAGAAATAACTGAAAGCATTGCCATGTACAACATTGACTTGACTAAAACAATTTTGAGGGAGTTGCACAAAATAGGTGTTTCTATCTCTATGGACGATTTTGGTACGGGATATTGTTCTTTGAGTTATCTGAAAAATTTTCCCATTAATACTTTAAAAATTGACAGGTCTTTTATCCGAGATTTAACGTTTGATAGTAAAGATGCTGCGATCACAACTGCAATAATTGCTTTGGCTCATGGACTGAATCTTGCTGTTGTTGCTGAGGGTGTGGAAACAGAAGAACAACGTAATTTATTGCGAATTCTTGAATGTGAATTAATGCAAGGATTTCTTTTCAGCCGTCCAGTCTCAGTTGAAGATGCAACTAAATTACTCCGAAAGTCTAAATCCCGCTTGGGGAGTACTTCTGTTCTAGTCGCTTAAAGCTCTCTGACGAGATAAAAATGATAAGTTTTCTTATATTTATTATAGAAAAAGTATGTTTTTGAATACATTGAAAAACATCACAGCTTAATGGTTACATTTGTGTGGAAAAAAGTATAATTTCATTCAATTTGTGGGGGTCAATACAGCGTTTGTAAATCCGAAGTGATACCTAGATTCCCGACTTCTAAAACAAGTAGGGAATCTAGGTATCACTTGCTAAACTAAACAGGCGGAAATATGTGACCATTGACTAATTAAAAGACTTCTACCCGTGCATCTAAACCGCGATCGCGTAAAATCTTAGTTAGTTTCTCTGCATCTAAGCGATCTCGAAATGCTCCAGCATTAACATAATCACCTCGTCTTGATTGTGCTGCCACAGCTTCGGGTACAAACTGACGTACATTTAGCAAAGTATCATCATTTTGGATCGGTACAACTACTATATAGCGATTCTCAGCCTGAGAAGTCGGTGGTGTTGGATTGTTGGGAATTCCCGAACCAAACCCTAATGCTTGCCAAGTAGGAAAATCTACAAATCCAGTCGGATTTAGTCCAGAAAATCTCTGAAATTGTGTTACCGCATCCCTAGTTGCAGGACCATATAAACCAGTGGGATTAGCCAAGAATAATCTCAACTCCTGCAGACGCTGTTGTAATGCTACGACTCGTGGACTGTTTTCGCCCAAACAAATTTCACCTCTAGATGCAGAACAACCACCCTGATTTGAGCCTTCTACTGCTCTTCTGACTGCCTCTAAGGTTCGAGCATCAGCAATACCATTAGATACTATTCCATAATCACGCTGAAAACGTGCTACAGCATCCCTAGTTGTTGGGCCAAATCTACCAGTTGGATTTACAGTAAAGTAGCGCAACAGTCGCAAATCATTTTGTAATTCTCTCACCTGGGGTCCAACATCACCTACATTCAGGACATTGGGTAAGCGATCGCCACCAAAACCATCTGGACTGAGGTTTGGGTTAAGGGCAATACGTATGGCTTCTCTGGTTCTAGAACCAACAACCCCATCAGCCTGAATTCCATTTCTTTGCTGAAATTGAATTACTGCTTGCTGAGTCTCGATGCCAAAAAATCCGGTTATCGAACCTCTATAAAAGCCTAAGCTTTGTAAATCCCGTTGAAGCCTCGTTACTGCTGCACTTCTGACACCCTGTCTAATTTCTGTGCTAGCATTACCCCCTGGAGTTCTCGTTTGACACTGAGATTGCAATGCTCTTTGTGTTGCTGGTCCAACTTGTCCAACGGCAGGTATTCTATTTGCTCGCTGGAATTTGATCACAGCATTTTGGGTTAATTGGCCAAACTTACCCGTCACCGGACCATTAAAGTAGCCCAATGAGCGCAAACATCTTTGAATGTTTGTAACTTCAGCTCCTGTAGCTCCACTCTGAACTGCTAAAGCTTGCCCGGTTGCACTCATTACTCCCATCGTCAGTGCTACAGATAAAAAACCCATCGCAGCACCAAAAGACAACTTCTTCTTATCTAAGTCGGTAAAAAATTTGAAATTAACTCTAAACGGAACAACCTCAATGCTTTCAGAAGCCTCACAGACTGAAGAAAGATGAAGATAACCGATAGTTTTCATGATTTATTCCAAGTTTTTAGGTTAAATTAATTTCCTGTTTGCTATTAAGCGAAGCCTAAGCTATTTAACACCGACCTCCCCGTCATAAAAATCGCTCACAACAGATTAGGTAATAAATAGAAACACATCCATTTAACTGCTTTCCGGTAACGTGCAATTTTTTTTTTGCAACAGCCACCTAGACGGTTACTTGTTACTGTTTTTACTTGATTGGTTCAAATTACAGCTACAAAAAAAATATACCAGTTCTTCCGATCAAGTGTATCAATCGTCTTACGATTTTACCCTATACTGTTAATTTCAGTTTTTTTATACATTGAAAATATTTAGCTTCCCGATGATTCGGATGTGAAAGAAGCTTTAGTAGTAGCTCAGAGCTACAGAAATTTTTTGTAATTAAAGCTTTATAGCTATCTATACTAATTACATACTGTAAAATATTATACAAAATTAACTGAAAAGTTTTTTATCCTCGCTGTTCTTGTTAATACCCCGACAACCGCAAGGTCGCCCGTTTTGAGTTGGGGTTTGAATCCCATATATAAACTTCCTTCTTCCTTCTTCCTTCTTCCTTCTTCCTTCTTCCTTCATTCAACAGTAATATTCGCTAGCTAATGCCACTAAGACTGCTAAACCTGTAATTGTCAAAGCTACCAGGGGATGTTGCCCTTGGCTGACGGCAAAGGAAGTGATTATGCCAGCACCTAAAGCAGCAGTAATCGCAGCGGTAAATAGACGCTCCGTAGAAGCCGCTACGCGATCGCGTGGAGATTTGCGATTGTACATATTTGCCTTTATCATCCAGGGTAGTTTTTTCAGGAATTTCGCCACCGAGATGGAAGCAAAAACCTTATTTCTACCCCAAATTAGCACCCTGCACCCTGATATTTTGCGATCGCGCTGAATATTGCAACTAAGCTTTAACTTAGGCTATCTTTCTTAATAAACTAAGGGCTGCTAAAGATGGCAGCCTGAAGTTTATCCTCGAATAAACTTTTTAATACCCCGACCTTTATAGGTTGTTTGGGCTTCGGTATGAGCGTTCAGCCGAACAGTCTGAATCCACATATATAAACCTCCTTCTTACGAATTCCTTCGTCAACGTTCTTGGTCTGGCTTTTGGGTATCTGCTTCATCAACTGGCTTGGTGTTACCTGCTTTCACCCAACCTTCTTGGTCGCCACTTACAGAGCGAACTTTTTGCCAGGTTTTATCTTGACTTTCTTCTAAAATGATGATATCAGCATTAAAACCAATTCCACCGATACGTTCAGCATCTTGGGTTGGGTCTTTTCGTAAACTTAAGCCTTTAGACCATGTTACACGGGCTTTGTAGGCTCCTGGTGGTAACTTATCTGTGTTTTCTGGAGTGGGAGTAGCCGATGGAGTAGCTTCCGGTTCGGCTTTAGAGGTCGGGCTGGGAGAGGATGAGGGAGTGGGGGTTTTTGGAGCAGATACTTTCACCGCAGGTTCATCATTGGCAAAAATTGGTTTGTTCGGGACGATCGTGGCACGGTTCATGAAATAGAGTCCAACGGCAACGCCACCGCCAACTAATACAGCGATCGCCAAGATAAACCCAAGTATGAATTTTAGTATGTTAGCAAACATATGCTATTTTGCAATTTGAGAATTTGAATGGTTGTTAATGGTTAGCAGTCGTCAGTCTCCTTGCATCATCATCGACGCATGGGTTATTTTATCGCTCACGCCAACAGGCAAAGTCAAGCAAGATGATTGACCAAAGAAGTAAGGGAGCATGGAGCAGGGGGAAATTTAAGACTTCCCTGCCCGAAAAGTTTCAAATCCTTACATATGTGTATGGGGTTTTTCCCTCCACCCCCTGCGCCCTTTCCTCTTTTTTGGCGATTGCAATCGATGTTATTGTAACTGGCGTTGAATGCGATCGCTCAATGGATTGTGTTTTGATGCTAAACGTGCCCTACCAGCAGCAGCCCATTCTTGCAGTTTCTGAATTTGCTCCACAGCAGTGCGTGCTAAGGGTATTATTTGACTGGCGGCTTCTAATACATCCTCAGTGGCAAAGTCACGGTTTTGGCTAAATCCGATATGCATGGCTTCAATTAAAGTTTGCTCTATTTCTGCTCCAGAAAAATCGGGAGTTTCATAGGCTAACCTGTCGATGTCGTAACTTTTCAAATTATGGGCACGCAACCTTGTTAAATGGACGTTAAAAATCGCTTGCCGTTCTTCTTGACTGGGCAAACCGACGAAGAAAATTTCATCAAATCTACCTTTGCGGAGCATTTCTGGCGGTAGTGCTTGGATATCGTTGGCAGTAGCGACCACAAACACGGGTGAGGTTTTCTCGGCTAACCAAGTAATAAATGTACCAAATACGCGGCTAGTAGTTCCCGCATCACCTTTGCTACCAAGCCCGGAAAAGGCTTTATCTATTTCATCTATCCACAAAATGCAGGGAGCGAGGGCTTCAGCAAGTTGGATCATTTGACGTGTTCGAGACTCCGATTCCCCCACCAAACCACCAAATAATCGTCCGACATCAAGGCGTAATAATGGTAAATGCCAGTGGTGGGCGATCGCTTTCGCAGTTAATGATTTTCCTGTACCTTGAATTCCCACCAGCAGCAAACCGCGTGGGTGCGGTAAACCGTACTGTCTGGCTTTGTCGGTAAAGGAACCACCGCGTCTGATCAGCCAATCTTTGAGGTTATCGAGTCCGCCAATATCAGATATTTGCTCAGTGGCGGGGATAAAGTCAAGAATTTGGGTTTGGCGGATAGTTTGACGCTTTTCCTCCAAAACCAAGTCTACATCCTCCGGTTGGATTTCCCCGTGAGTGGCGATCGCCCTCGCTAAAACCCGACGAATTCTTTCCATCGAAAGGCCTTGACAAGAACGCACTAAATCATCTACTACTTTGACGCTGAGGGAATTACCGCCAGTTGCTTGCAGTAAACGTTCCACCTCAAATTTAATTTCTGCGGCTGCCGGTAGGGGAAATTCCACAACGGTCAAAACTTCCGTTAAATCGTCAGGTATAGCAATCCGGGGAGAGAGTAAAACCAGATTTTTTGGTTGAGATTTTAGGAGACGGGAAAGATTGCGGAGTTTGCGGGCGATCGCGACATCTTCTAGAAATCTATGATAGTCTCGCAAGATAAATACAGCCGGTGCGGTTGCAGGTAATTTCTCCACAAGTTCCAATGCTTGCAGGGGGTTGCGTTTGCCAAACCCCGCATCGTTGAGATTGCCTTGATAACCATCGACAAAATCCCACGTGTATACTGGACGACTACCCTGATTTGCAGCTTCTTCGCGAATAGCTGTTTCTACTCGTTCCTCTTCGTAGGTGGGGATATAAATTAAAGGATAGCGAGCGCGTAATAGTAATTTAAACTCTTCACGAAAGTTCATAACTGATTGTTATTTGTGAGTTCTTTATTTTATTGTTAAGGTTTCAATCGCGTCTAACAACTAAAAAATAACAATGAGTATGGCGATCGCAGCCCCGGAACACCACCCCCGGTCTGATTGTCGATTGTATAAGTGAATATTACATTTTCTGCCGACACATACGAACCTACACATATGGGCCTGGCGGACTAATCTGTTGTAAAGCTTTTCAGAACAATTGCTATATTAGTTTTCAAGGCTCGTGGAAATTAACACTATGCGAATAACTCTAGATATTCCAGAAGAATTAGCTACACGTCTGAATTCACTGGAAGATAAGCTGCCACAAATATTAGAGTTGGGGTTACGCGAATTAGCCGCCATCTCTGGTACAGGTTTTACAGGTACAGCGGAAGTTTTAGAGTTTTTAACCCAACTCCCGACACCTGAAGAAATTATCGCCTTACGTCCGTCCGTTGCGCTGCAAGCCCAGATAAATGCTTTATTGGAAAAAAATCGTAGCGTTGGGCTAACTCCTGCTGAAGAGCAAATCTGGCAACAATACGAGTATTTGGAACACTTGGTAAGGATGGTAAAAGCGAAGGCCTACCTCAAACTGAAAGCTGGTTGATTTGAGCTTATGAGCAAGAGTTACATTGCATCTGCGCTGCGGAAACTGGTTTATGAGCGGGCTAATAGCTGTTGTGAATATTGCTTTTTCCCAGAAATTGTTACATTAACCTCCCATGAGATAGACCACATTATTGCAGAGAAACACGGAGGTTTGACTCTTGCTGAAAACTTGGCGCTTTCTTGTGTTTTGTGTAACAAATATAAGGGCACTGATTTAGCTTCAATAGACACGGAAACCCGAAAAATTGCTCCACTCTACCATCCGCGTCAGGATAATTGGAATAAACATTTTCGATTGGATGGTGCTGAATTTGTGCCTTTAACCGCAATAGGCCGCGTCACGGTACGATTGTTGCAACTGAACCGTAAAGACCGAATTGAGGAGCGTGAATTGTTGATAAACGCTGGTATGTTTAGCCTGCCCAATCTCTAGGAATATTGACACTCCCCGCTGTAAACAGACGGGCAGGGGGACATCTTAGATACCGACAAAAGCCCAATTACCCTGGTAACTGCTTCTTCAAGGCCTCTAAACTAGCCCAGCGGCTATCAACCACGTTTTTTGAATCACTCTCAAGCTCCGGTGTAATACCCGGACAATCGCTTGAGCATAATTGCCGATGTGGCATTGCCAAACACATTTGCTCGTACAGCCACTCAGCAGGATAAAAATGCCCATCGGGTGGCAGTGATTCTAATAAATCTTCTACAGGCACTTCCCGTTCTAAAGGCAAGTCGTCAACTTGGTTGGCAGCTTCGTCTAACCAAATAATCTCACTCGTATCGACCACCACACGATGATTGTACTGTTGCAAGCAGCGGTGACAGGTCAAAGTCGTAATTGCTTCTGCATGAGCGGCTATTTGCAGGTAACTATTGTGATGCTCGACGCGCACAGTACCACGAATTGGCGTTAATGTATCTAGACCAGGTAAACATTCATTAACCTGAATTTCCTCTGTCCGCTCCGGGGCTTGAGTTAGCTGCGGAATGTAAATTGCGTCCATAGGATTATCAGCATCCTTACGAAAATTTCTAAGTATTATCAATATAGTTTCCTTTCGCATAGTCAAATGTATCCAAACATCAACTATCTACTCAGTTTGAGTTAGTAACTAACCTTGGTGGAACTACGCAACCCATAATCCCCTAGCTGTCTTGCATTGGGGAATTCATTTATATTTCGCTAATTTTGGTCTACTTAATCTTTTTGAGGTGCTTCTGTAAAGAACTCTCAAGCTTAGATATAGCACATTACTGTATATAAATAGCTATATTTGAGTAGAATTTTTGTAAAGTTTAGTAATACTTCAAGACTTATGCCATGAAAATTAAATTCGGATTTCCGAACCTTCATTTATGAGTTATGAGTTATGAGTTATTAATTCTATTTCTAACTCCTAACTCCTAACTCCTAACTCCTAACTCTTAACTTATTCCAACGCCGGTCGGACAACAAGTTGGCGATGGGGTTCTTTACCGTGGCTAAAGGTTTCTAAATCTCTAAATTCCTTTAGAAAGGTGTGGATTTGGCGACGTTCGGCAGAACTCAGAGACTTTATTTCCACTTCTTGTCCGGTGGAACGCACTACAGCCGCCGCATTTTCCGCTAATGCGCGAATTTCTGCTTCTCTTTTAACGCGATAACCGTTCAATTCAATGGTATAAGAAGCCTGGAACTCGTCTGGTTGATTCAAATTCAGTACAGAATTAGCCAAGTACTGAATGGCATCCAACACTGAGCCATCACTGCCGATTAAAATCTCGATTTGTTCTGGATCTAGGTTGGTTTTATCTATCGTTAACCAGTAGTTATCCGGTTCCGATTCACCTTCAAGTTGAGGTTGCGGAGTTTCTAATTCCCCTGTAATTTCTGCAGATACTCCAGTTAGTTGCAGGAGTGTTTTTAACCACTCCTGACCTCTTTGCATTGGATGAGTAGTTATCATCAACTGGCAGCCTTTTTCTTACTTTTTGGCTCAAATGGGAGCGCTTTTTCTTCTGGTGCTGTTAATGCTTTCTGTTGCTCGTCTGCAACTTTTTGCAGTTCTTCGGGTAGCGGTTCTTTGGAGAGGATGTAGGTTTGCGCTGTCTGGAAAATATTCCCAATCACCATATACATCAATACCCCGGCTGGTAGGGGGAAGAACAAAAACATCCCAGAAAAAATAACTGGGGTGATTTTATTTACTGTATCTTGCGACGGGTTGGCATTACCACCAGAACCCTGTCCGGAGAGCATTTGGCTGACATAAAGGCTGATTCCAAAGAACACAATCATGCCAACGATATCCCAGTGGACTTTTCCATCTGGATCGATTGCCCCAACCCGACCCAAGGCATCAATGAACAAAAATCCTTTTTCTGCTGCCAGTCCGGGAATTGTACCTTGAATGGCAACTTCTCCTGGCTGTAGCCCTTCAACATTGCCCTCAGGATCAATTTTTACTCTGTCTTCCCCCTTGGTGATTTTCCACTGTGGGGTTAAGTTTGAGTTTGGGTGTTCTGCCAAAATTGTCGGGAAGGGTTTGCCCTCAACGGTTTGATACTCAATCTTGGTTTTTTCTCCCACGGCTAGTTTTGTGCCTCCAGGTAGGATGGCACTTACCCGAGTGCGTTCCCCATCGTCAATGTAAATATTTTGGGGGGGAGTGGCAAAGGCTTGGGGCTGAATTTGTTCGATTTGTTCGCTAGGTAAGACCTGCAAGTTAACTGTATAGTTAGCGTTGGAAAATGGTGAACCCCGCAAGGTGGCAAACAGAGCCAATAAAACTGGCATTTGCACCACCAAGGGCAAACAACCAGCTAATGGGTTGCCAAACTCTTTTTGGGCATTCATCATCTCCTCTTGCTGCTTCTGCGGATCGTCTTTATATTTCTCTTTTGCTTCATCCATCCGCTTTTTCATCAGAGGTTGGACAATTTTCATCCTTCGCATATTGCGAATAGAGCCAGCACTCAGAGGATAGAGTGCGAAGCGGACTATCAATGTCAATGCGACGATCGCCAATCCATAGCTAGGTACAAAGCTATAGAACAAGTCTATGATTGGCAACATCACGTTGTTCGACAGAAACCCAATACCAAAATCCATTATTCCGAACTCAACCTGAAGTACTGTAAATTAACTGAATCTAATTTATCGTTTAGCGGCATTTATCTGCGACTATATCCAGCTACGGATAGCCGCACAATCAAAAAATAGGGAGCGGTTAGTGGTTAGTGGTTAGTGGTTAGTGGTTAGTGGTTAACAACCAACAACTAACAACCATGTACAACTAACAACTTGCATCACTCTTTGACAATCGCACCAATTTTGGTGGGATTTTTGGCTGCGACTCGTTCGGTGATGTAATCATAGGTTTCTCGAAATTTGGGAACGGCCCGCATTTCTAGACGACTTCCATCTCTAAGGGTAAGCACCATATCCCCCCACAAACCGATACCACGAGGAACTTTGACGATTTTGACAATTTCTGAGTAAATAATGTCAGTGCGATCGCGTCCCATCCAACCACCAGTCACGGATATCCGGCGATCGGAGATGCGGAAGCGCAACCACAATGCTCTCACAATTGCCCCAATTGCCACTGGTAGACCAATTACCGTCAGCCCAATCAAGCAACTGAGAATTAAATCCCCTATATGGGGACCACCTTCATAATAAACTTCTTCACGAATGCCCATTTAATACCTCGGTCTGCACCAACAACTGCTTTAATTCTTGCAGAAATTGTTGGCGATCGCACTTATCTTCTGCTGCTGTTGGTTTGACTACGATCGCTATTTGCCATCCAGGTGCTATATCAGCCAACCATTCATACAAAGCCGTTGTAATTTGGCGCTTGATGCGGTTGCGAACCACTGCTCTTTTACTAACTTTGGTGCTAATCGAAATACCAATTCGCGTTGGAGCGAGATTTAAGCTTGTTTTGGCAGCATCCAAAGAAGGCTCTTTTGCTGTTGAGGGTCGTAAGGCTCTTAATGTCAAGTAAGTGCCGTGACGACGAATTCCTTTTTGGAAAACTGCCTGAAAATCTTTTCGGGATTTTAGCCGATTTGATGCAGGCAAAGCCACAGCCCCAATTTCTGCCTCAATAGCCTAAACACTCAGACGATGGCGTCCTTTTTTTCTCCTAGCCCTAATTACGTTTCTCCCGTCTGGTGTCCGCATCCGAGCGCGAAATCCAGATGTTCTTTTTCTCTTACGGCTAGTGCCGCCCAGGGTTCTCTGCATACTGTCCTCTAAGGGCTTTTTTAATAAAAACTCACAATCTAATATTTTATCACAAAATTGTTAATTATTGGTAGTTGTCTGTTGAATGTTGGTTGGTGATCTCAACCAACATTCAATAACTTAACTGATACCGATAATCCAGGTACCTCGATAACGCAACATTGGGACATCTCCTGGGGAGAGGACTTGGCAGTTGAAATAGAACATACCAGGTGAGGAAGGGTTTTTCACGTTAGACAAAACCACTTCAATGCTGCTACCTGCGGGGACTGGTTCTTGGGGGAAGATTTGAATTATGTGACCTTCTTTGTCCCACTTTACCTCCGAAAGGGGGACAGCTTTATTTTTGACTCTGACTTCAATCTTTTTGGGGTCAAAAGTCCCTTCATAATAATCGGGATAGGTGATCGCAAATTGGGCGATCGCCAATTTATTTCCCTTGGCGGGAAGTCTCAGCCTATATCGATCCCAGCCATTCGTTTGACCGCCAAAGTCCAACCGATAGGGCAACTGATTTTTGCCTTCAACACCACTAAACAGTGTAAACCCTGGTAGCGACTGTGCCAATGTTATGGCTGGTACGGCACCCACCAAAAAGCTAGTCAGGGCTAAAGCGGAAATTAAACGTCGCATGGTTCGGCTCCTCTGGCAGAAATAGGTCTGTTATTTCAGTAACGGGCGGTAAGCGTTCGTAACTAAACTTTACTACCGACTCGCTATAATTTGACGTAAAAAACGAACAAAATGTGTCAAGAAGTGATTCTTTGCTGAAGAGTGAGTACTATTGACTATTGATTGCGTGTTAACTGGCTTGAGGATTATGTTTCCAAATATGGACAAATATATCTAAATTTCAGTTGTTTTTCATAAAACTTTAGCTCTCAAAGGTCGCGATCGCTTGCGACTTAGGCTAGATTAATTAAATCAAGTTTGCCTCAACGCAGGAATTGTTAATTTTTCTGGTTATTACAAAATGTAACAAAACATCAGGAATGTTCACAAAATATAAAAGAAGTTAAAGAGAAAGAATCAAAAAATGGGGATCGGCATCGGATGTGCAATTATGTAGCCACGCTGTTCGTGAATGATAAAGCATAAAGTCCCTTGAGTTATATCCTATGACTTATATATCCCAACAGAAATTTAGATATTCCCACCAGATTTTTACGTTTGCTTTCCCAAAGTTAAAGTGAACTAGAAAAGCAAGAGTGAAATCTACTAGCAAACCTCCCTTAAAAGCGCTACAGATGCGCTTCATGTTCACCATTGGTAAAATTTCACAACTTGCAGGAAAAATAGTTGTTTATCTTAAGGATATTTTCATGAGAATTGCAGTTGCCAAAGAAATTGAAGTTTGTGAACGTCGTGTAGGATTAATTCCTGACACTGTTGCCCGATTAGTAAAACAAGGTTTAGAAATTTGGGTAGAAGCGGGTGCCGGTGAGCGATCGTTTTTTGGTGACGATGCATATAAAGCAGCGGGAGCGACCATTATTACTGATACTGCTCAATTGTGGGGTGAAGCAGATATCCTGTTGAAAGTCAGCCCACCGCAAGAGCGAGATGACGGAAGCTCAGAAGTCGATTTCTTAAAGTCCGGGTCTGTATTAATCAGCTTCCTAAATCCTTTAGGAAATCCAGTCGTAGCACAGCGGCTGGCAGAACGCAAAGTAACCGCTTTTAGTATGGAGATGATTCCCCGTACCACTAGAGCGCAGAGTATGGATGCTTTGTCCTCACAAGCTTCAATCTCAGGTTACAAAGCGGTATTAATAGCAGCAGCGGCATTACCGAAATATTTTCCCATGTTGACAACGGCAGCCGGTACCATTGCCCCAGCGAAAATATTTATCATGGGTGCAGGTGTTGCCGGATTGCAAGCGATCGCCACAGCCAGACGTCTCGGTGCAGTGGTAGAAGCCTTTGATATTCGTCCTGCGGTAAAGGAAGAAGTACAGAGTCTCGGGGCAAAATTCGTCGAAGTCAAACTCGAAGAAGAAACCGTAGCCGCAGGAGGTTACGCCAAAGAAATTTCCGAAGCTAGCAAACAGCGCACCCAAGAACTTGTTGCCGAACACGTCAAAAATTCAGATGTAGTGATTACTACCGCCCAAGTACCTGGTAGAAAAGCACCGATACTAGTAACCGAAGAGATGGTAGCGCAGATGAAACCAGGTTCGGTAATTGTGGATATTGCCGCCGAACAAGGTGGTAATTGTGCTTGTACAGATCCAGGTAGAGATATTGTCTGGAATGGCGTCACCATAATCGGTCCCATCAATTTACCATCATCGATGCCAGTCCACGCCAGCCAACTCTATGCTAAAAATTTGACATCATTGATGCAATTGTTAATTAAAGACAATGCATTACAGGTGAACTTTACAGACGACATCATTGATGCGGCTTGCATTACCCATGACGGTGAAATTCGCAACCAACGAGTAAAAGATGCACTACAAGCTTTCAGTGCAGTTGGTTAGTTGTTATTGGTTAGTTGTTATTGGTTAGTGGATAGTGGGTATGGAGTGATTGCTAACCAACGCTCCAACGCTCCAACGCTCCAACCAACAACGCTCCAACGCTCCAACGCTCCAACGCTCCAACCAACAACGCTCCAACCAACAACCAACAACCAACAATGACAGAAGCATTAATCGCAGCTTTGTTTGTATTTGTTTTGGCATCATTTACCGGATTTGAAATCATTAATAAAATACCACCAACCTTGCACACGCCTTTAATGTCAGGCTCAAATGCAATTTCTGGAATTGCAGTATTGGGGGCAATAGTAGCCAGTGGTGCCAGAGAGACAAATCTATCCGTAATTATGGGTTTGATTGCCGTGGTACTAGCCACCATCAACGTTGTCGGTGGTTTTCTAGTCACAGACAGAATGTTGCAAATGTTTAAGAAAAAAGCAACGAGTTAATTACCAAAGTTAATTCCCAGAGTTTGGAGTGATGAGTTAGGAGTTAGGAATTAAACTTCTAACTCTCTTCCTTCTTCCTTCTTCCTTCTTCCTTCTTCCTTCTTCCTTCATTGAATTATGAACGATTTTCTGCCAACTGGAATTCAGCTGACATATTTAGTCGCTGCGTCGTTATTTATTCTCGGATTGAAAAAGCTGGGTTCACCCGCCACAGCAAGACAAGGTAATGTAGTCGCAGCAGTGGGGATGTTGTTGGCAATTGTGGCAACACTCCTCGACCAGCAGGTGCTTAATTACGAGATGATTTTGTTAGGGTTGGCAATTGGCTCTGGAATTGGGGCGATCGCGGCTTACAAAGTTCAGATGACAGAGATGCCTCAAATGGTGGGTTTACTCAACGGTTTGGGGGGTGCGGCTTCCGCATTGGTTGCTGTGGCTGAATTTTGGCGGTTGCTGTCACATGGTGAACCTGTAGCCCTAGATGTGAATATCTCCATACTGCTAGATGTCTTAATCGGTGGTGTCACCTTCACCGGTAGTATGCTGGCATTCGCCAAGCTGCAAGGTTTAATCAGCGGTTCACCGATTACGTTTCCTTTGCAACAACCAATTAACGTTTCGTTACTACTTGCCTATTTTGTAGGTAGCGGGTTTCTGTTGATGTCGCCAGATAATTTACCCGTATTTTTAGGGGTAGTGGCTGTATCTTTACTCTTGGGTGTGCTGTTCGTTATCCCCATCGGTGGTGGTGATATGCCTGTGGTAATTTCGCTGTTGAACTCGCTGTCAGGAATTGCGGCAGCAGCAGCGGGATTTGTGGTGATGAACAATATGCTCATCATCGCTGGTGCTTTAGTCGGTGCATCTGGTTTAATCCTCACTGAGATTATGTGTAAAGCAATGAACCGTACCCTCTTCAGTGTATTGTTCAGTGCTTTTGGTGGTGCGAGTGCTGGTGGTGCTGCTGGTGGTACAGGTGGTGCTGCTGGTGATAAAGCCGTCCGCAGCATTGATGCCGAAGAAGGAGCGATGATGTTGGGTTATGCCCGTTCTGTGGTGATTGTACCTGGTTATGGGATGGCGGTAGCGCAAGCACAGCACAGCGTAAGGGAATTAGCCGATCAACTAGAACGTATGGGTGTAGAAGTCAAGTATGCCATCCACCCGGTTGCTGGGAGAATGCCTGGGCATATGAATGTGTTATTGGCTGAGGCGAATGTTCCTTATACTCAGCTTTACGATATGGAAGATATCAATACCCAGTTCGATCAGACAGATGTCGCTTTGATAATTGGTGCGAATGATGTGGTAAATCCAGCAGCTCGAACTGATGAAAAGAGTCCAATTTATGGTATGCCGATTTTAGAAGTTGATAGAGCAAAACAGGCGATCGTGATTAAGCGTGGTATGAGTGCGGGTTTTGCTGGTGTAGATAATGATTTGTTCTACAAAGAGAAAACCACCATGCTGTTTGGTGGTGCTAAGGATATGGTAGCGAAGTTGGTTTCTGAGGTGAAGCAATTGTAGAGATTTTGGATTGTTTTGGCTCCCTCACCCTGGAAGGGTGGGGCTATACAAACCAAGCCCACGCAGGTGGGCTATTAATTGGATCTTCATAAAAAAATAAGTCCTTAACGGTATTCTAACTACAGGTGTTAGGGGTGGGGAGAGGAGCAAAGTTAAAAATTCATAACTCATAACTCATAACTCATAACTCTCCTCCCTTCCCCATCATTTCTTGGGTGTAGTTTGATCCGACGGTGTGGCAGAAGCAGTTGGAGTTGGAGCTGCTGTGGCCTGTTTGTTAATTTCGTCTTTATACTGAGCGGGAGCTAAAGTAGCAGCTTTGTCAAACAAAGGTTTTGCCTCATCGACTTTGCCTTGTTCTTTCAGGACGATCGCCTTTGCCAAAACCGGACGAAAATCCAACGGATCGCTTTTTATTGACTTGTCATAAACAGAGAGGGCTTCAGAGAAACGTTTCTGTGAAGCGTGGATATTGCCTAACAGTACCTGCACAGCAATAGTATCCACACTACCCGCTTCTATTTTATTTGCTTGGGGAGCCTTAGAGAGGGTATCTTGGAGCAAACCAATCGCGGCTTCTGGGCGTTTTTGCTGTAGCAGCAAAGCCACCATACCTTGCAAAGCTTGTAAATCACCAGGTTTGGTTGTTAGAACTGTACGATATGCTGTAGCTGCTCCTTCTTTATCACCAGTTTGCTGCTTGGCCTGTGCCAGCAAGACAGCGTATCGAGTTTCCTCTGGATTGAGCTTAACTAGTTTTTCCAGAGGTTCAATTACCCCCTTAACGTCACCTTGACCTAAACTAAGTAATTGTAACCTCGACTGTAATAATCCTTTGAGAGCAGCTTGATTTTCTGGTTCTCGTTGTAAGACCAGTTCATAACCCCGTACTTCGTCTTGCAATTTCGATTTTTGGTCTACTGTGGGCGAATTGCCTTTAGCGGCAGTATCTGTTGGTGAACGTTCTGTATCATTAAATGCCGCAATAATCGGCACAATCGAAACAGCAACAAAACTTATGAGACAGAGCGCTAGTATGACCTTAATTATCCATCGATTGGAGGCTTGAGACACAAAACCGTCCTTAACTCTAATTTTTTATTGTTTACAAAAATACAAAAACTTAAAAATTTGAAAAACTTTGCGGAATACCGCGATTTGTCAGTGAACTTTATAACAAATAACCCTTTTTGCCAAACATAAAATGCTGACTTTAGGAGGAATCGTCCCAATTGTAGCTATGGTATGCTTCCGAAACGGTCGTAAAGGCGCTAAATTACACATTTAGTGCTTGACGCAAATTTTCGCGTCTTTAGTATCACATAGGGCGCTATTGAGTAGCAAATTGAATGTTACATACTTTCAAACGCTGCACAAACGCTCTTTTCAACTGCCTTCGTTCAATCCCACAATGGGATGAGTCTCCGCCGCAAGGAGTTTTATGACTTCCGACCTGATGCCGTCCCCTGAATCTTCCAATTCAAATGCCTCAAAAGAGGATCTAAGTAACGTTGTTGCCTCGAACAATCCACCCCTTGAGGTTAACCCCTCTGGAGTTGAGAATTCGCCAGAGAACTCAATGGAGACACCTACCGATGCTCTTTTGGCTTCTCGGCAACAACCGATTCCGCCTCCTAGCGAACCAATGCAGTATCGAGCCATCGGCTTAGTTCGAGGTCGATATCTTGCTTCTGCAGAACAATTCACTCAAGGTTCGCTGTTAACTAGTGATAGTATACTTATTGATTCCGTCCTTTTAGGTCGGATCATGAGTTTAGTCAAGAATCACCTGGATTTAGAGAAAGAACATCTGTGGGTGGTTTATCCGCGCACTAGACAAGACAGCGACAAGTTACATCTGCAAATTGTCGGTGTTTGGGAGCCAGAAAACCTCGCCAAACAGCAAGCAGACGACCAAGAGGAATCTGAGGTGTCACCAGAAATCGAGACACCTTCTCTTGCCACATCAGAGGAGCCACAAGAAACTGCAAGCTCCCTTGTACCCTCATCAGAAGTTGCAGATGGTGGTTTTTCCGTACGGGGTGAGTTAGTTTACCAGGCTGCTGATACTAGTAGCTTGGTAATCAAGATTAAACAAGCTCCCCGCAAGCAAGACGACAAGCCCAAATATTTCAAGTTGAAAATTAAGGGTGTGTTAGCGACCAAAGCAGTGGGCAAGTTCTGGGACTTGCATCTCAAGCGGGAAGGAGACGAATTACTCCTCTTAACCGCCGAGGCGATCGCTGAGTTGCCAAGAAAACGCCGACCACCCTTTAATAAGGGAGGGGGTGGAGGTCGTCCTGGAAGTGGCGGTGGTAGTCGGAAACCATTCGTCAAACGCAATGGCGAAACACCACGTCCTGTCAAGAAAGTAGGCGAGTCTTCAGCGCCCCCACCACGCCCTGTACCCAGTAAACCTACACCGAAACCGATTAAGCGCTCCAAGCCGCCGGAGTAGTTGTTGGTTGGAGCGTTGTTGGTTGTTGGTTGGAGCGTTGTCTTTTTTTGCCCCTCACAAGAGCGAGCATTTTCAGGTTTTGGGAGTGGGGTCTTTAGTTATTACCACCAACCACTAACAACTAACAACTAACAACTAACAACTAACAACTAACCAATTTCAAAGCTCCGTCCACCGATCTTGTGGTAAAAATGATCGCTGCATTGCAATTGAAGCGACTGGAGAAGTGAGGGTAAATGTTCCTGCTTGAATCCATTGTTTCAATTCTTGTGCAACTTGCCTTGAAAGAAACATACTCGCAAGCGGTGCAACCCTTACTGCTTTGCCCTCAATGGTGATACGCCCAGATTTGAGTTGGGCGTAACTCACTAAACCAAAGGTGGGACGTACGCGCCGAGGTATAGAAAAGTCTACGATTGGCGCGACTAAATCTTTATCTAACACAGCGCATTTGGCTACAACTTCCTCGTTTAACACTGGCAATGGCACGCCTACACCCAACATCATTGAAGGTCCGTAGTTTTTAAAATAACAGCCCCGCACCCAACGAGCATCCATTTGTTTGGCGTCACCAATTAACGCCAAAGTCGCAGCAGGCCCAATTGGCGTGTGATTCGGCAAGCGCTTTTGTAAAGTAAAATTCTGAGTTCCTTCCCAAGCGACGTAGCCAATACCACCTCCAAAAAATATCTTTGTGCCAATGCCAACGATTTCTAAATCTGGGTCGTTGAATAAAGGAGAAATGGCCCCAGGGTTAGAGTAAACAGCATTATTCAAACGCGGTTGTAATGGACCGAGGTAAGTAAAAAGTGGGCGATCGCCTCCATTTACACCCACTATAAAATTTTGGTATAAATTACGCGGATTGAATAAATAGAACTGATTTATCGTTTCGCGGGTAATCGTCGTTTCAAAAGAGGCACGGGGGTAACAATCTGTAACTTGTCCAGAAGCTTTGATATGTACATGTTTACCCGCGATTAAATCTTCAATTACATGACCCCCGCCGCGTTCTCGGACTTCCTCCCCATCCATCACTTCCACGGCACAACTAGCACCGAGGTATAAATCGACAGCACCAAAGCCAGAGTAAACTGGCACGCCATCCAACCAACAGCGGCGGATTTTTATTGGCGGGTCAGTATGTCCGAGGTTAATAATGGCACCACTAGATTCCATCGGTTCAAAAGTGCCTGTGGTGATGACATCAACTTCCTTGGCAACTTTCGTAACACCAACTTCAGCAACTTTTGCTTTGAGTTCTTCTACCGTCAACACCACCGCACGTTTGCTGGTGATTTTGTCATTAATTTCAGCGATTGTACGCATATTTTTTTTTATAATCAGGACTTACGCTAAAAATTGTCAAAACCTTGAATTTACCTAGGAGCAATAGTTACACTCCTATATGTGGCTTGCTTTCTTACCGGGTACTGCCCGTACAATAGGTTAGTTTTGCGTAAGTCCTAATAATAATTCATTGTAAGATAAGCATATTGCCTCTTGGACGACTCTGCCCCAAGTGGTGAGTCTGTATGAAACCCGTTCTGCTACCGAACACCTGTTTAATATTGCCGTACTGGATGAAGATGGAGTCATTTATCAGGTCAATCCGGCGGCAGAATCGCTATTTAATACAAAAATAACTACATACGCTTCGTAAAACTCTTTAAGAAAAAAATATTCAGCTTCAAGAATTAACTGCAAATTTAGAACAACGAGTTCCATTGAGCCAGATGCGAACGGAACTGTTAAAGCTTTGACAAAGCCAGATTAATTAATTTGAATGGGTGATAAATTGTGACCCTAAGTCGAGCATCTCGCTGACCAGCAATATTTAGAGTTTTGTAGCCAGACTTACCGACTTGCGGGAGGAAATGGTCAATGTTCGCTGCCAGATGAGATTCAATCGATATTTGACCAATTTAAAATTCGTAAAAACGGATACCACAAGGAATGTAATTTTCAAGCTTGTGGGCACGTAGCGCTTTTTCATGCTACGGAAGCATACTTAATATAATGTATTACTAATCAAATAAATAATTTAAGCATTTCCTCGGATTTAGAATCACAAAAAGTTTTAGGCTCGCGTAGTTTTGTAACCGAGCCTCAAGAATGTCTAAAACGGCTCCGTATCACCTTCTATTCGTATCATATAACTTTTGCTGACAATATCGCAGGACTTACGATATTGTCACAAATTATCGTCGCTGCGTGACGCTAAAACCCTTGATTTACTGTGTAGTATTTATCTTCTTCGTCACAGACCCTACGGTTATTAATCTGCCAGTTACGTAAGTCTTATATGGACTTCAGTGCTTATCAAATAAGGGTAAATTGGATAATCATTTCAAGCTCTCTAACCCCATTTATTCCAATCGTACGATGTATTTTTTTTTACTTTGTTTCTTGCAGGAAAACCAGAATCATTAACGTACATTTCCCTCGCATTCACTTCTAATATCTTCTGTGTATCCTCTCTTATTGTAAGATTCGATAAAGTAACATTTAAAACTAATGTATATGTAACTTTTTTGACATTTTTGCCTTTCGTGATAACGAGTATGATTTGATGCATACCTTATAATAACTAATTATTTGCGAAAAAAAAGTATGTTGACTTTGCCCTAAATATCTGTATGATTATTAACTGAAGAACCGAATAAAATGTATGCAAAAGCTATCTGAAATGTTAATTGAATTAATGAATTAATCAATCAAGTTATAGCTCATCTTAAAAACACAGCTTGCCTGCATCTTTATTTTTTCAAGTCAGGTGAAAATAAAATAACGTAAGATTTCGACCATCAAAAAGTAATCAGAGAAAAGTTTTCTACTTAGGTTTGTTCCCAAAAAAACGTTTTTATACGTCTAAAATAGTTGCTTGATATCTTCTGAGACTACAAGGATTGTAAGCCACGATGAAAATTATTCTGGTATCAACTTCAGGAGGTCACTTTTCGACCATGAGAGGTCTTGAGGCATTTTGGTCACAGCACGAAAGAGTATGGGTTACTGACCTGAAAAAGGATACGGAAGTGCTTAAGGGGAAAGAAAAAGTTTATTGGCTACCTTACCAAGGCCCTAGACAAATAATTCCCTTTGTAGTTAACTTTCCAACAGCTTTAAGGATTGTTTCACAAGAGGAACCTACCTTGATAGTTTCAACAGGGGCTAGTATTGCTGTAAATTTTGCAATTGTTGCGAAACTTTTTGGAATCAAGTTCGTTTTTATTGAAAGCATTTCACGTTCCAAAGAATTGAGTCTTTCAGGCAAACTTATCTATTTAATTTGCAACGAATTTTATGTGCAATGGCCTAACTTGTGTAGCAAGTATCCCAAGGCAATCTTTAAAGGTCATGTCTAATGTTCATTCTGCGCTGGTTTAGGCAAAGCTGTTGCTTGCATCTCAAATTTCAGTGCCGCAATCGTGAAGCATCTTCCGTACAAAATTATGAAGCAGACAAGGGGTGTTTAAAGTGATTACAGTGACATTGGGAACAATTCCTTTTCCATTTAATCGTGTTATTAGCTGGCTTGATATTCTTTTAGATACCCAAGTAATCACAGAACCGATATTTATTCAGCATGGTGTCACTGATATTTCAGCGATCGCTAAATATGCTCTAGTCACAGCAGTACCTTTGCTTGAGTCCGCAAGTTTGATGCAAACAGCAAAAAACTCTAGATTAGTAATCTCCCATGCCGGTCAGGGTTCTACTCGTGCCTTTACCGAGAAAGGAGCAAGCTTGATTTTGTTACCACGTTTAGCCCGTTATGGGGAACACATAGACAATCATCAAATGTTATTTGCTGAAAGTGTGAAAGAGTTTGGAGTTACAGTTTGCTTGGATTTATACCAGTTAAAACAAAACATTTTGCAACCACCACCTTACATACAAAAGCAATTATTTGAGGGACCGAAGTTAAGCCAGTATCTCTGTCAGGTTTATCCTGCCAAGACTGTCAAACGTTAGAGCATTTCAATTAAAAAAACGATTCAATTTATGTCTGCAAAAGACAGGTGAGACGCTATTCTACACCAGTCTGAAATTTTATTAACCATTAAGGTTTTTACCGCTCAATCTAAAATCGGCTGACCTTGCTTTCATAAAAACTTTCCGAGTTATAAATTCTATGAATAGAATCATTGCTACTGCAATGAGGCAGTGGTTGCCTTTACTCAGCTTGAATATACTTGTGTTGGGTGTAACATACTTAATCATCTCCAGACAACCCAAGGTCTGGACTGCAAATGCAGAAATGATTTTACCTAATACAACTAGCGATTTGAATGCAAATTTAGGTACATTAGGCAATATAAGTAGTGGTAAAGTAGTTTTTTCTCAACAGCTAAATCCTTTAAAAATTCTGTCTTCGATTCTGTTGAGTAATGACACCTTAATTGAGGCACAAAAGTTTGATCCTCAAAAGGATGAGTATGCAAATTTAACCGCTTTTCGGGAATTGTTTGATGTATCTCCTCAGGGGGAAACTACGGTAATTTCAATGAGTGCAAATGGTTCTAGCCCAGAAGTAGCTCGTAAAAGATTAGACAATCTAATTACGGTATTTCAGTCCCGCTTGAATAAATTGCGTGCCGAAGATGCTTCAGAACGAGCAAATTTTATTCAAAAGGAACTAAATCAGGCACGTCTAAACTTGGTAGAGACGCAGAGGATGTTAACAAATTTTAAAAAGTCTGCAAATTTGGTCAGCAGTGAAGACCAAACGCGAGAAATGGTTATTTCTATTAACACTTTGACTAGAGATAGAGCGCAAGTGCAAGCTGAGTTTCAAGCGAGTCAAGCGCAAGTAAAAATGTTGTCTAGTCGCTTAGAGTTGTCTCCTGAAAAAGGTATCCGATCTTTACGATTGAAAGAGAATCAAAACTACCAATATATTCAGAAAAAATTGCCGGAAGTGGAAGCGGAGTTGATGAAACTCCAGGTTTCATATACTAACGAGTATCCGCAAGTCAAAAAGTTACTATCTGAACGCAATCAGTTACGCCAACAACTAGAAAATTACATTGCAGAAGCTGCTAGAGGCGAGGTAGGTATTAATACATCTATCGGTAGTGATTCTGCGGTTTTGATTCAGCAACTCGCTTTAGCAGAAAGCCAAACTAAGGCTTTAGGTGAGCGAGCCAAGCAGTTGCAAATGGAAACAGACAAGCTTCAGCAACTTCTGGTATCGCTTCCTCTAGCCCAATCTAATTTGCTGGAGTTACAGCGCCAATATAATATTGCCGAAGGAGTATACAACGGTTTGGTGGCTAAGGTACAAGAGGCAAAGCTGAATGCCTTTAGTACCTACCCAAATGTGCAGACTTTAACTCTGCCGAGTGTAGATCCCAATCCCTCAGGTTCTAAACGCAAAGCGATCGCTTTGGGAGGAATTCTTGCTTCTGCTTTTGGCAGTGTGGCGATCGTGCTACTTCTAGAAAGCCGTAATCCGCTGTTAAGTTGGGCTGACTTACAAGAATTAGAAATTCCTGTCCTTAGCAATATTCCCCGACTCAAGCACTCTGCAATGGAAGTTAAGTTGAAATCCGAAGCAGTGTTGGAGTTTCAAAGGTTAGCATCCGCTGTCAGTATGATGCAACTTGAGAAAGGTTGCTTGATGATTACTAGCGCTACTGCTTCTGAAGGTAAGACTACTGTCACCTTGGGATTGGCAAAAGCACTTCTGACTTTAGGTTTTCGAGTACTGATTGTAGATGGTGATTTTCGCAAGGCTCAACTCAGTAAGCACTTAGGTTACTCTCCAGTTGGAGTAAATGGTTCGCTTCCAATTCCAGTCAACTTGGCTCCCAATTTCGATTTAGTACCAACCGCTCCTCAAGGAGACGAAATCATTGAATTTATTGCTCGTGGTGGCTTTAAGGAGTTTCTCAAGTCAGTGCAGGCTAACAATAAGTATGACTATGTACTTGTAGACAGCGCTCCTTTGACTTTAACGAGCGAAACCGCCCTGATGACAACAGCGATTAGCAATGTATTACTTGTTACTTGCTTGGGAAATAGCGATCGCCATCCATTCAGCAATAGCATTGAACAACTGTCACGACATCAAGCATCCGTTGTTGGTTTAGTCATCAACGGGGTACAGATGCAAGCTAAAAACTATCTTTACGGACATAAAGGCTAAGTTCAACGTATGAAGTCCCGTAGACACTCAGCTATTTCTTCAGCAGTAGTTCAGCAGAATGATCCTATTTTCGCTGGAATTTTGATTCAGTGGCATAATCTCACCCAGTCAGAAAAAGTTGTTTGTAGCTGCATTTTTCTCGTCCCTCTATGGTGGTTATGGGGATGGAGTTATTTAGCTGTGTTTCTAGCAATTAGCGTTTTTGCTTACCAATATTTCCACAAAGGGAGTTTGCATTTGCAAAAACCAAGTGTATTTGTAATCGCAGGAATAGCTTATGGTCTACATGAACTGTTATCCATCTCCTTCTGGGCAATTTACAACAATTATTCACTTAATCCTCGGTCATTTACAAATTCAATTACTACATGGATAGCGCCTCTTTTCCTCCTTTGGTATATCAAAAGCTATAGAATTAAGGTACGCCCACAAGTTATCGCTTGGGCTTTTTCAGTTGTTGTTTTTCAGATGTTATTATTCTGGGTAGTTATTCATTTTGCATGGAAAGAAAACTTCTATATCCCCCCTCGAAGCTTATTTGGGCTACTAACAGGAAAGGGAGAAGTTTTTGTCCCAGGAGTCGGTAATAGTAATTTTTTAATGCCCTACTTTCCAAGTGATAGTTCTTTGCTAGGAATGGTACGTTACGTTTTTTTCTTTCACGGGCCTGAATCTCTGGCTTTAGTAGTTGGGTTCGGATGCATTTTAGCTGTAGATATTCAACAAAAATTTTGGTCTATTATTTTATTTTCAGGTTCATTTTTTTTACTACTTTTAAGTGGCACTCGTTCTACCTGGCTAGCTATTCCTGCTGTTTTGATTATCAGATGGCTGTTAACAATTTCTAAAAATGGCAAGCTGTGGCGGATGTTTGCACTCCTGGCAATTGTTAGTTTTGTCACACTATCAATTCCCGCTGTCACTGATTTATTCTCCAATTCTGCTACACATACAGCGAAAGCAACTGGAGAGTTTCGGGGAGATTCTACCGAAGTTCGTGCTGAGATTTATAGACGAACATGGGAAGGTTTCATCAATGGTTCAGATACTCAACTAATCTTTGGTCATATAGTTTCAGGAGAAACTGTTTTACCAGGATATGCTCCTGCTGTAGTTGGTTCTCATAGTTTCCTTTTATCGACTTTACTTTATCGCAAAGGTTTACTAGGGACTGCAATTTTTTTGACCTTTTGGATATCGTTGATTTCGTGGTTATATGCGACACGAAAATCCAGACCAATGTCTTGTTTAATTGTCTATGTATTATTCAGTCTTACTTTTAGTGTCATGGAGTGGGAATCGGTAGTGATGCCCATTATATTAATAACTTCAGTTACCCATAACCCAACATTACAAATACCGAAAAGTAAGCACGATTTCAAAGCTTTAAGTTTGAAAAGCATAATTGAATTTTAAAGGTGCAGTATGCTAAATGTCGAGCCAAAACAGTCTGTAAAATCAGCCATAAGTCAAGCCAATCCTTTAGTCAGCGTCGTCCTCGGTAACTACAACTATGGACGTTTTTTGCAACAGTCGATTGATAGTGTTTTCAACCAAACTTACCAAAATTTTGAACTGATAGTAGTAGATGATGGCTCAACAGACAACTCAGAGGAAATTATCAAATCCTATGGTTCTCGGATAATTGCTATTTTGCAAGAGAATTCCGGACAGGAGGCAACATTTAATGCCGGAATTCAAAGAGCGACGGGTGAAATTATTTGTTTTCTCGATGCTGATGACTACTTTCACGAAGAAAAGCTAGAGAAAGTAGTGAACAGTTTTTTAACTCATCCTGAATGGGTGATGGTTGGTCACTGCTGGATTTCAGTTAATAAAGAAGGAAAACCTGTAGGTAGCGGTGCTTCTAATATTCTCAGTCAAGGTGATGTGAAAAAGTTACTGTTGAAATGGGGCAAATATGCATCGTCAATTAGTTCTGGACTAGCTTGTAAACACTCTTATCTAGAGAAAGTTATGCCTCTGAGTAAAGGTTGGGGAGTCGATGCTTATTTAAATGCCGCACTTCCTTTCTACGGCAAAGTTGGCAGTATTAATGAGCCTTTAATGTTTTACCGGATGCATGGTAATAATATGCGTGCTTATTGTGATAATTTAACTTACTTAATGCAGCAACGTGAAAACACGGCTCGATTCATCAATGAAGTAGCAGTTAAAGTTGGTGAAAGCAAACGTTTTGAGTTGCAACGAGATGTCGATTATCGCAGCTACAAAGTAATGCAGGAAGGTGGCGCACCTCTGACAGAAAAGTTACAAATTATTTGGCTATCTCTACAAGAAAGTATAGCCATTCGTCGCAGTCTGAGAGATACTTTAATCAGATTAATTTATCGGAGTATCTGTACTTTGTTTCCCCAAGAAGGAAAACTAATTCTGCGCTTTGGTTTGCGTGGATATTTTAATTTAAAATTGGGGGGGGGAAGATGGAAAAAATAGCCTTTTGTGTGGTAAGTCCAGACGCCATTAATTAGAAGCATACCAATTTTTGTTGTTTATTTTAAACAAATCAAATGGCAATTATTTCTGTAATTATTCCTGCCTATAATGCGGAAAAAACAATCATAGACACGGTTAATTCTGTTCTCAAGCAAACTTTTTTAGATTGGGAGTTAATAGTAATTAATGATGGTTCAACAGACAGAACCTTAAAACTATTACTTGGAGTCAATGATGCTCGTTTGAAAGTTTATTCTTATCCTAATGGTGGACTTTCATTAGCTCGCAATCGTGGGATTAATCTTGCCAAAGGTGAATACATTAGTTTTCTCGATGCTGATGATTTATGGACAACTGATAAGTTAGAATTGCAACTCGCAGCTTTGAAAAACCATCCAGAGGCAGGATTAGCCTATAGTTGGATTTATTCAATGGATGAAAAAGGCGAATCTTTTTTTCCTGGTCATTCTATTTCTTTTGAAGGAAACGTATATGCTCCATTATTAGTAAATAACTTTATCGTTAACGGCTCAAACTGTCTGGTTTCGAGGCAAGCTATTGAGTCTGTGGGTGAATTTGATCCATCTATGGACGGGACGGCAGATTGGGATTACTGGCTGCGGTTAGCTGCGGGTTGGCAGTTTGTATTAGTACCGAAATTCCAGATTTTTTATCGTGCTTCTTCAAGTGCAATGTCTACAAACATTGAGTACATGGAGCAGTGTATTCTCAAAACTACTGAAAAGGCATTTCAAGCCGCTCCGTTAGAAATGCAATCTTTGAAAATTCAAAGTCTTGCCAATAGTTACAGATATTTGGCTTACAAGTATTGGACTTTGACGAAAGGGCAAGATAAAGTCCAAAAAACAGCAGAAAAGTTATGGAAAGGAATTCGCTTTTACCCCGCAATTTTAAAAGAAAAACGAGTCCTAAATCTCTTATTGAAAGTAAGTTTGATATATATATTAAAACCAAAAATTGGTTACAGTTTGATTAGTTTATTTGATAACTCGCGCCGAAAGTTATTATTGAAAATTCAATAACTATAACTATGACTTATCAACTTCTGACGAATTAACAGCTTGTAAAGGATTATCACCTAACATTTTATTTATCAAGTATGGAAAAACTTCCCTTAACATCCGAGATATTGCACAAGTTGCCTGCTCATCCTTTAGTTAGCGTTATTATCGATAACTATAACTATGGCAACTACCTTAGTGAAGCTATTGATAGCGTTTTCAAACAAACTTACCAAAATTTTGAGTTAATTGTGGTCGATGATGGTTCTACAGATAACTCACGAGAAGTGATTTCCTCTTATGGAAGTCGTTTAATTTCAATATTTCAAAATAATGGTGGTATGGGTGCGGCTTTGAATGCTGGAATTACTCGTGCTAAAGGAGAGATTATTTGTCTTTTGGATGCTGATGATTATTTTCATCCAGAAAAGTTAGAAAACGTTGTTATGGCGTTTTTTGAGCATCCCGAATGGGTACAAATTATTCACAGTAAAATTATTGTGAATCGCGAAGGTTTGCCTATTGGTCGTGGGCCGAAAACTTTCAGTCAGGGTGATGTCCGTAACTTATTATTGCAATGGGGTCAATATATTTGGGAAACGACTTCGGCACTATCTTATCGGCGCGAAATTCTGGAAAAAGTTCTCCCCATTCCAACAAAAAAAAGCATGGGAGCAGACCCTTATTTAACTGCGGTAGTTCCCTTTTTAGGTGAAGTGGGATGTATAAATAAGCCACTAATGTTTTATCGCCAACATGGCAACAATATGCAGTGCCGCAGTATTAATTTATCCTACTGGATGGAGGTGCAAGAAGAAACAGCTAAATTTATTAATGAAGCAGCAGCTATAACAGGGATAGATAAGCGTTTTGATATTAAACGGAGTGCAGATTATCAGAGCTTTTTCTCACTACAACAAGGTGGTTTAACTTGGGCAAAAGGGATTCAGACTATTTGGCTATCATTACGAGAAAGTATCGCAATTGGACGTAGTTTTGATGAAACTTTTAACAAGCTAATACAACGCAGTATCTTTGCATTTTTTCCAAATGAAGGTCAGGCATATATCCGCTTTGGAAGACGAGGATATTTGCAATTTAAATTGACAGGTAAAGAACCACAAAAATTTAATTTATCTGGCAATTAGTCAAAATATATACATTTGTGAGCCAGAGATGAAAAAGCTTGTAATTATACCAGGAGCCTGCCATTCATTAGGTGGTACTCTCGTTACTCTCTCGTTGTTAATTGAAGGATTTAGACGTGGTAATGCACAAGAGCAATTGTGTGTTTTGGTACGTTCCAATTCCTTGATGGAAAAATATCTTAAGGAAGCTGGTTTAGATTTTTGCGTAAAAATTATTCCGGCTGATGGGGAGGATCAGGGACAGTTTTTAGAGCGAGCATTTGCTTGGGTTAGTCAGCAACCATCTGATTGGCCTTTGCTCTTAGATAACTGTGTCTGGCGAAGTTTTCTGCCAATTATCTTACGCGCAACATGGAAATTGCGTCTACAAAATCGCTCTGTTTATCACTTCTGCCACGATTTAGCACTTTCTCACAATCTTTTAGGTTATCTAGCCAGAAAGTTTACTTTTGCCTGTTTAGCACCACGAGTGATTTGTAATTCACATTTCACTGCTAGCCATGTGCGTTCTATTATGCCGGATATTCGAGGTATTCTTTATCAACCAGTAGATACTGAAAAATTTAATTCGCACTCTATTTTTAATCCTCCACCTGTTGAATTAGAAAGGATTATTAACTCTGGTTGTCGCATCATTTTAACTCCTTCCCGAATTAGTCAACCAGGAATGGTCAATGATAAAAATCTCCGGGCTTTAATTCCTGTTCTGGCTCATTTGAAAGCAACAGGTCATAACTATCACAGTGTAATAATTGGAGAAGATAATTCTAGCGATCGCATTAATAGTCGAACCTTACTAGAAAGTGCAAAAGAGTTTGGCGTAAGCGATCGCTTTACTATTTTGCCTCCCAGTTTCGCTATTGAAAATTACTACAAATATGCAGATATAGTCCTGACCCTAGCCCCCAGAGAACCTTTTGGACGGATAGTGGTTGAAGCGATTGCCTGCGGTGTACCAGTAGTTGGCAGTGAAACTGGCGGTATTGGTGAGATTTTACGCCACTTTGCCCCGGAGTGGATAGTTGACCCTAACAATCCAACCGCTGCAGCTAAAGCAATTATAGATATTACTAACAATCCCAACACACCCGAACTCTTAAATAAAGCTAGGAATTGGGTTGAAACTTACTGTAACCTCACTGCTTATGCACAGGGAATGATGACAATTACGGGTCTAACTCCTCCTCCCTTAAATGATATTAAACTCAGCGAGGCTGGTTCTGCACATGGAAATTTTAGAAAGAGGCTTTAAAGTTTATTTACAAATCTACGTAATTAATCAATTACGATTTTGTTATACTCACCGTTTATTTAGGCAGATAACAGAAAATTTAGCTCTAAAATAGCAGTCCAATTAAAACAAGGAGAATCATTGATGTTAAACCAAATTTTAACAAAATTAGCTGATGACAGTAAAAGTGAATCTTTATCCACCAAATTAAGAAAGAGACGTTTTGCGTTCTTCAATAGTCTTTTGAAAACACTACCAAAACCTTTAAAAATTCTTGATGTAGGCGGAAGAGAAAATATTTGGTTAAAAGAAGGTTTTTGTAATAAAGAAGTCGCTAAAAATGTCGAAATTACTATTATCAATTTTGAAAATGAAACAAACAAAATAGCCCATTCTAATATCTCTAATATCAAAGCTTTGATAGGCAATGCCACAAATATGGAACATTTCGCTGACAATGCTTTTGATATTGTTTTTTCCAATTCTGTCATCGAACACGTAGGAGATTATGAAGCTCAACGGCAGATGGCAATGGAAGTGCAACGGGTAGGGAAAAGATATTTTATCCAAACTCCCAATCGATATTTTCCCATAGAACCTCACTTTCTTTTCCCCTTTTTTCAATTTTTACCTTTATGGGCAAAAATGTTTCTGATTACTCATTTTAATCTAGGATGGCGACCAAAAACTACTGACAAAGCAGCCGCAAAAGAACTTGTAACTAGTGTAAAGCTCCTCACTAAAAAAGAATTAGTTGAATTGTTTCCTAAAGCAGCTATTTTTGAAGAAAAATTTTTGGGCTTAACCAAATCATTGATTGCATATGATGGGTGGGAAAAAGATTCTGTCACACAGGAAAAATAAATTTACTTGTAACCGTTCAGGGGAGACCTACGGCATCCCCCCGAACAAAGCATTTAAGCTTATACACTTCTTTATGCTGTATGAGGTTAGTAAAGTGTTTCATAATTTAAAATCATCATTTTTTAGTTGGGAAATAGTGATAGCGATATTTTCAATAATTGCCACTATTCTGGTTAGTATTTCATGGCACTTTGTCGAAAAGCCAATCGCTGAACTCAAGAGATTTTTTAATTACACTGAAAAACAACCAATTCAATAATGCAAAATATTTTTCAACTTCCTACCGTTAATAAAGATAAACTGGAAATACCCGATATTCTAGTCATTTCTCGCACCTTCTTTCCCAAAGAAGGAGGAATTGAAGAATATGTTTACAATCGCTGTTTGCAAGACCCAAAGCGGGTAATTCTCCTCACCGCAAGCTATCCAGGTGATGTAGCTTTTGATGCGGTGCAATCTTTTTCCATATATCGCTGGCAAGTTCCGACTTTTTTAACGAATGGAAAGTTGGGTAGTATCCTCAAGCAGATTGTAAACATGGTCTGCTCGTTATTCCTAGCAATTAGGCTTTATTTCCGCTACCGCTATCGTTACATCGAATGGGCACATGGTTATGACTTTCCCTCTTTGTTGTTGCTGACTTATATATTACCTATCCAGTGTTTCATATACTTGCATGGCAACGATGTCCTTTGTCCGGTCAAAAATTCGGTGTTGCGATCGCTCTTTGAATGGACTCTCAAGCGTTGCACGACCATTGTATGTAACAGTTCATTTACTAGAGATTACTTACATGAACACTGCCAATGCACAACACCCACCCGCATAATCAACCCCTCTGTCAGACCAGAAAAATTTCACTTTGGTAATGCTGCCAGAAATTCTCTGCGGAAAAAGTATGGTATTCCGGAAACAGCAGTAGTGATTCTATCTGTAGGACGTTTGGTGAAACGCAAAGGTTTTAACCAAGTAATAGACAACTTGCCTTTATTACTAGCTGCTGGATTGGATGTCCATTACTTAATCTGCGGTCGAGGTGCGATTGCTGGGGAATTGAAGTCTCAAGCCGAAAATTTAGGGGTTGCAGAAAAAGTACATTTTGCCGGATACGTCCCCAATGAACAGTTAGCAGACTACTACAGGGCTTGTGACTTGTTTGCCATGTTTACATTTTTTGATACTGAAGCTGCTAGTGTAGAAGGTTTTGGCATTGTTTATTTAGAAGCTGGTTATTTTGGCAAACCTGTAATTGCTTCACGGGTAGGGGGTGTGACAGATGCAGTTTACCATATGTCAAATGGCATATTAGTAAATCCAAAAAATAGTGAAATTACTGAGGGACTGCGGCAATTGTGTACAAATAGACAATTACGCGATCGGCTTGGTCGTAAAGGTCAAGAATTAGCAAACCGTAAAACCCCTCACTCTATCCTCTACTCAAAACCTCAGCATTAACAGTAGAGACAACAAAAAATTTATATGTCAAGTCCTAAAACTGCCAAGATAGCTGGAAGTAGTTTGTGGCTAACAGGGAGTTTTGCTGTTACCAAAGTCTCACAACTGATTGCTCAGATTATCCTTGCTCGTCTGCTGTCACCGAAAGATTTCGGCATTTGGGGGATGGTTTTAATTGTCACCACACTGTCGGAACTTTTTAAGGACTCAGCCATTGCCAGTGTATTGATTTACAAAGGATTGTCCGATAAAAAATTAGCTAACGCAGTCTACAGCGTGGGGGTGAATATTTCAGTCTGTATGTTCTTTGTGCAAATGCTGGTTGGATTTCCCCTATCGCAATTTTTTCATCAGCCAATTGTTTTTCCTTTGATTGTTTGCGAATCCTTGGTTTTTCTGATCGGTGCAGGTAGGGGTTCCCATGCAGCTGTTTTGCAGCGACAAATGAATTTTCGAGCGATCGCTATTTCAGACTCTGTAGTCAAATTAGTGGGGTTTTCAATTGTTATAAGTTGCGCTGTCATCGGTTGGGGAGTCTGGTCTTTTGTGGTTGGCAACATTGCAATGACAGCAGTAGATGCCTTAATCAAGCGTTGGTTTAGCGGCTACCGCTTCACTTACCACTTCATCCCAGATGCATCTGCTGTCCAGGAAGTCCGGGGATACATTACTAGCCTTGTAGGTATCAATCTAGCTGTATACGTCAATACTAATACTGACAACTTGATTGTAGGTCGATTACTTGGCGCTCAAGCATTAGGTTTTTACAGTTTGGGGTATCAATTAGCCATGTTACCCACCTTTGCTTTGTCACAAATTAACCGGGTAAATTTCTCCGTTTTATCGCAAAAAGACAACGAGGGTAAACGGGTATATGTTTGCAAAATGTTAGAATTATACGCCTTATTTTATGCTCCCATTTATGGCGTGGCATTTGTAATGGCTCCCTGGTTGATTCCCCTTGTTTATGGTGCTGAGTGGACAAAAGCCGCACCTATTTTTCAAATTGTCCTAATTTTTGCTTATGCCCGAGGGTTTATGGCTATCTTGGGTACTGCATTGAATACGTTAGATAAACCCCATATTAATGCTGCTATTAACTGGGTTTTAGTCCCTTTATCTATCTCTGGCTTTCTAGTCGGGGCTTATTTGGGAGGAGTTAATGGTGTCGCGATCGCCACAGCGTTGGTTATGGGTATCGCTGCTACAGTCTGGTTTTGGATAGCTATTTGCTACTCTACAGGTTGGAGTATCAGAGTTTTGCTCGCACCTGTGCTGCTACCCACAATTACAATCGGATTGATATTAGTTGCTCTACTTGCAACTCCAATACCAACACATCTTGCGCCTTATCTACAGCCACTGGCGATTATTCTTGGCTATGGAATCATCATATCTTTAGTCTCCAAAGGTAGAGTGCCTCAGATGTTAATCGACTTGGTTCGTCGTACTTTGAAATAGTTTTAAATTCAATTCCCAGTTATCCGAAATTAACTGTTTTATGCAAGAAGAAATAGCTAGCAAAAATAGCATGACAAAAACTGTTGAAATCAGCGTTAATAGTAGATTATTCTTCATTGATTTTATCAAAGCAATCAGTATTACTGCTGTTGTTTCATTCCACTCACTTATTGTCCCCAGGTCAACTTATACAGACAGTGCATCATTAATAGATATCCTATTCTCACCTCTGAGATTTTGTGTTCCGGTACTGCTAACAATTTCTTTCATGTTGTTTGAGCGGGGATTATCTAAAGATTTTGCTATACCTCAAATGTCAATCATTAAAAAGCGTTTGACTCGTTTAGCAGTTCCAACCGTGTTTTGGTTCAGCTTAGTAGCAGTCCTAAAAATTTTGAGTGGTAACTCAATTACCGAAATTGCCATTGAAATTTTTCGGGGGGAGATATTTACAGGTGCATATTACTTACTAATTCTTTTCCAACTTATACCACTTTATATTTTGATTAGACGTTGGCTAAGTAGTTGGATAAACATTTTATTAATATTTGGCATCCAAGGATTAATTTTTTCCTTAACTTATCTAAGTTTAATTTTTAAAGATGCACCTCAGTTATCTGCATTTTTAATAAATATAGGTCGTGTCCCATTTATTTATTGGTTTGCATATGCTGCGCTTGGCGGATTTTTATATAAAAATATATCTATTTTAGTAAACATATCTTCTTTGATTTCTAGAAGGATTCAAGTAATCATGCTGGTAATATCATACTTAGGAGCAATTGGAAATTATATTTTTTTCAATCAAATTAATAATGATAATATTGTACCGTTTGAATATATAACGTTATCCTGTATTTTAAACACAATAATCTTATTTTTGTGCTTTAGTTCTATCGAAGAAATACAACTGCCACTTTTTGTTATCAAAGCTGTAAAATTACTATCAAAATACTCTTTGGGAATATTTTGTCTTAACGGAATTTTATATTTATTATTTCTTTCCTTGAGTACTCATCTGCTGCGAAATACTGTATTTGATTTTACCCACATATTGCTCCTGAAAGTATGCGGATGGGGTCTACTACTCGTTGTTTCTTTAAGTTTGTCGATTCTGATGAGTAAGATAGGACTCAAAAAAATGGTCTGCTAACTTGTTTATAGTCTGACAAAAAATTGCACAGATGAACTATAAAGTTTGTAACTTATCTTACATTTCCAGACACTCTCAGAGATTTCTCCCACATTTGAGCGAAGTACTCAGCAGACGTAAAGAAAGAACTACGCTCTTGGGAACTCATACCTATATTTTTCAAGTCCTGTAAAAAATCTGGAAAGAGACCGTAATGTGCGACTCCCTCATTATTATAATTCCATCTTTTTGGTCCGGTTTGTGCCATCGTCAAAGGTGCATTACGATCGCCTAATTCTATATAGTTAACTCGACTCCCCGAACAATCTCGACTGGTATTTCTAGGTCTTGGCGCTTTTACTAGTCCATTGATATCGGTTCCAATCGCAAGCTGCCTTCCAGACATTTTTCCAAGTCCAAATCGAAAGTTATTTAAGAACCCACAGGATACATTATCACCCCATCCAACTCCCATCATGCCGCCAGATTCAGATATTTTCTGAAGTTGATCGTCTGTACGGCTGTTTTCATCTGCATGTCCGTTACTTCTAAATCCATTATGTCCGGCGTTAAGTGGATATTTACCAGGAATGCCCTCTGCAATTGCGAAAGCTTGATTTGCTGACTCTTGAGACATATGGTCGATATCAATTATCATTCCTAGTTTCATCATTTCTTTAATGGCAAATTCACCTGATGGTGTTAATCTTTTGCGGTTCTTATGTCCAATCCCCGCAGGACAAGAAGGAATTGGAGGATTTCTAAATGGGTCTTGCCCTAAAAGAATTCCAGCTAATTGAACTAATGTATTACCTTGAATTTGCTTAGTAATACTATCGCTTGGTAACGCACAAGCTAAATCCCAGAAACTACCAAACTCTCTTTTATTCGAGTAGTTAAAAATATCTTCATAAACTGCTGTTCCGCCAAACTTATTGTCAATCACATGAATGGGGAAAATATATCGAACTTTATCGTTGTATAACCTTTGAATTTCCCTAGCTATCATTTCTCTTGTTAAACTGGGAACCTGATTGAAGTTACCAATATTGTCAAGCTCGACTCCAATTACTACAGCTAATTTGTTTCGACGAACTATGCTTCGCAACTGTTGAGGATTGGTAGCAATTTCCATGAAATCATTATGTCGATTTACAAATTGTTCTATTTCCCGAATTTGTAAATCTCCCGAACCTTTATCATCAGTTGGAGGGTCGCCTTTAACTCCATCAGCCAAAGTTTTATTATTAACAGCTAAAGTAACCATCACTCTTAAACCACCTTGGTAAGACCTTCTGATCCAGTCAACCCACATTTGTTGGTGAGTAATGTCATTAAATTTGGGCCAATTTACAAATGCTTTACTGGGGTCATCTGAGTAACCTAGAGAGTTACTACCGTGTTGGCTTTGAGCACCCTTTGCCTCTTCTAATGTTGTGATAATCAGATTTCTCTGATGGTCTCCACAAGAATTATCGAATACACCGTGCCCACCATGTGTAGAATTATCATGTCCTAGAGCTTCTTGAATACTTGAACTTCGCCTATCAGTACGATTACAGTCTCTGGTTCCCGCTGGAATAATTGAACCAACATCAGGAACACCATGTAGAAGTTTTTTCCCAAAACCTAAGTGTGCCATTGGATGGGTATGCATATCCACGAATCCCCAAATAGGTGCATCTAAGTCGCGCCAGATATCACCATCTTTATATGCAGTCAGTGATGGTAAATCTGCTCCTTGTGGCACTGGTCCATAGGGAGGTTCAATATCAGTAAATCGAATATCATCAATATTAATATGTCCCCAAGAACCACTGGCATTATCAACTATTCTGATGCGTACAGTTTTCCCTTTGTGAGGAGTAACATTCCACCAATCACGGCGCATAATTTCTGAATTTCTTCCCGTTGCCGCAATACCAGTAATTTCTTTATATTGACCATCGGCAAGTGTAAGTGTTCCTGCTGATGTGACTTTTTCTAGCAATTCTAAATTAAGATTTCTAATATCATTTCCTCCACTGATTAGGAAGGTAATAAAGTTATTTTGTAACTCAAATGATTTAGAAATTAGAGTTCCCATTGGTGAATCTCCTTGGATGCTTCCAAGAGGATTAGCTGTATCTTTGGGATGGTTTTCATAAGTACCAATCCAATAGTTACCTTTGTGACCAATTGGGTAAGCTACATCCCGCCAATAATCTCCTCCTAAAGGAATAGAGGTAACTCTATATGTGACAACATTACTTCCTTGGGTTGGTTGATTATTAAAGGCTGTTCCTGTCTTTTGCCAATTTTGTAGACCAAGTTCAAAACTCCAGTTATCAAAAATAATTCTTCCTGGGTCAATTGGTATTATTCGGTCTGGAATTATTGGGACTGTTGGGACTTGACTAAACCCAGGTGAAATACCACGCAAAAGTAGGCACATGGCAAGCGCAAATATGCCTGTCTTTGCAACAACTGGTTTATTAATTACTGTTGATATGATTTTCCTAGCCAGTTTGGATAGAAACTGAAGCAAAATTTGAAAATATATTTTCATAAAGTTCTAGCTCCTGTGGGTTAATATTACACCAATTTGCATATATAACTCGCAATGAAATATACGTCGAGTGCGTTACCAAGAGTACTAACGCACTCAACAAATACTACTTAGGGCACGCTGCACGAAGGTCAAATCAAGTATCCTTAACCATCCTTTTTGTGGATAGCTTGAAAATATGTTAGGAGCGGTTGTGTTTCGATGTGTTTGCTAAAAAATACAAGGGACGTTATCGTCTCCACTTTTCGCTCCAAGCACCTGTAACATCGAATCCATCTGGAACGATAGTAAATTTCAAAGAACCCCAACCAAAAGTGTTGCAAGTTGGGTCGAGTCCGCAAATATCGCTTGCTCCGTAACCATTGTGGGAAAATGTCCCTAGGTGGGAATAGGTGTTTGTAGTTCTTCCCCAGTAGCCGTTGCCAAACCAAGTAGTTACTGGTTTTGCTAAGGGAAGCCGGAAATCAAAACTTTCTGGTAATTCATTCAAAATGCAGCGCAACCCAGAGCCTGTGCGTCTTCCAACCAGGTCAGAAACTTTATATTCTTGAAAGTAGCGGCCGCATTTTATGAGTTTTGGTAGTGGCTTGTAAGGGACAGAATCAACACGCTGCCAATTCTCTGTTAAAGCACCCGTGACTTTTATTTCCACTGGATTTGACCAAGTTCCACCCGGTAAATTATATTCTCCATACCAGGCAAACTGCGGAATACGAGGATTACCAGGTCTACCTTCACTTAATTTGACGCACCGAATGCTTGTACCTTGAGGTTCTTTAACGCGAAAGGTAATCAGATGAGGACCACAATTGAAACGCGGTGCAGCAGTGGGTGAAATATCAATATTTCCGCCATTTCCAGTGGGAGATGGTGCTGTTGATTGAGCAAAAGCAGTGGAAATGGGAATGGTATTTGCGACTACAAGTAAACTGAGAATAACATTTTGGACATCTTTCTTCATTATTATTTCCTCTCGTTAAATTGCTCTAGGACTGATAAAATTTATCGACCTTCACTTTTGATAACAAATGAGAAAAAATCAGTTACTTTCTTACCGCTGGTTAATCGGGTATTTCCTAAATGTATCTGCTCCTGTGAAACGTACTAGTGGTCGCCCGGTTTTGTTAATAAGTTGTACCTCCGTAGAACAAGCTTCAGGTGTCGCAACTATGGCTCTATCAACATTCCAGTTGTCGTAGCCTTGAAACACGTCACGCGGTGCGCCATCATGTTCTATTCTCAATGAAGCCAAATCACCAATTTTTGTACCTGATTGTAAAGGAATAGAAACTGTATTAGTGGAATTATTTCCCCAACCTCTTCCCTGGTTGAGATTCACCTTGGATAGTGTTGTGCCATTCTGTAGCTTAATTTCTCCATAGGCTACCGAACCTCCTCTGAGGTCATCACCACCAGTTGTGATAGTTACTTGTAATCGGGAGACGGGGGTATTTCTAGCTGAAGATGGGGAATTCAGGGTGATGTCTTGAAATGTCTTTCCACCTGTAAAACGCACAAATGGTCGTCCAGATGAGTTTGCGAGTCGTACTCCCGCAGAACAAGTTTTAGCTGTGGCAACCCTGAGCTTATCTACATTCCAGTTATCATAGCTATCAGGAAACCTACGGGGAGGACCAGCATGTTCTAGGGTGAAAGAAATCAAATCGTCAAGTTTTGTACCTCCAGGTAAAGGTATAAAAACCTTGTTTGTGGAGTTATTACCCCAACCCCTTCCACCATTGAGATTAACTTTTTCTCTTCTTCCTCCCCGTAATTCGACTACTCCATAGGCAACAGAACCTTCGCGTAAATCGTCACCTCCGGTGGTAATTGTCATTTCTAAACCGGAAAGAGATTGTGCGATCGCAGTAGATTGCCGCAAACCCAAAATAGAGGTTACTGGAATAGTACTTGTCGCTAGGAGTAAACTAAGAACAACGTTTTTAATTTGGAAATGTCTTTTCATGATTATTTTCTCTGGTTAAATATTTCCGAATGTGATGAGCGTTGCTTGCTCTCACTTTCAACAACAAGCGGGAAAAACACATTATTCCGAAATTTACTAAAAATTTTTTGTTGTAATTTTGGCAAGGGTTTACTAATCCTTTTACCAAAGGTGAAGCGTGGACGTGTCAATTAATTCTCTGGGCAGAGTGAATGCAATACTGTTAAGAGGGAACAGGGAACGGGCAACAGGCAACAGGGAAATCCCCATTACCCCTTCCCGACAAGTATTGAGAGTTGATGCATAAGAGCCACCTATTGAACATATGTATCTAAAAGATTTACGAACATGGGAATTCCCTATGACAGTAAAATTACTTAAATAATTCGGAACATACGCACCTTAGATTAGTCTTTCTACCTAATCTGCGTTCGCTGTTCTCTTTTCATCTGGTACCTTTTATATAAATTGAGCTAATATGCTTATACAGTCAAAACCAGTGGCAGAACCTTTTACAAATCTTCTCATCGATGCCGACCATCAAGAAGTAATCGCCAAGATTGCCCGAAAATATACCAGAGGCAGTTCTATATCTTGGGAAGATGCCGCACAAACCGCCATAATGAAAGTTATCGAAGCTGTGAAAGCTGGAAAGTTTCGTCAAGGAGGAGTCAAAGAATTTCAGCGTTGGGCAACGGTTGTAGCTCGATACGAGATACTTAACTTTGTCAAAAAAGAATATTTGCGGAACTACCAAAGTTTAGATGTAACCATTGCTGGTACAGATTTATCTTTAATAGATACCATTCCATCGGAGTTCAACCTGTTGGAAACTGTAAGCCGCGCTGATTTAATTATTAAGGCAAAAGAAGCAATTACGAATTTGGATTCACGTTATTGCGATCGCGGCTATCTAAAACTATGGCAACTCATGGTTGAAGGTAAAAACCAAACCCAACAAGCGTCTTCCTTGGGAATTAGCCAAGGGGAAGTTTCCAAGCGTTGGAAGGAATTAGTCGAACGTGTTGGTATGGAATTAGGACTACTAGAACCTTTAGCAGTTAAGCAGGAACAACAAAATAGTAAGCTTCAAGACACTCGCAGACGCTCGAAAGCTAAATGGTGATTATTGCTTGCGAATGACAAAAAGCAAATGACACTTTTGTCAAGTATTTGAGAAGATTATTATTTATTGGCATAGGATAGTTCGCTTACTTGTTAACACAATTAGCCATCCTTACAATACCAGGAATCTAAACCTATGGGTACCGACTGTGAAAAATATAAATCCGCTAATATGCCAAATTATAACTCGATAATACCACAACCTGGAGAAATTTGGGAATTAAATCGTCAGGTACGATTTCCTGGGAAATTTTCTCCAAGTGAAGAAAACAAGCTTTACTCAACTGAGGCTCAAAATTTTTTACAAGGTAGCACTCCACCCCGCTATGTAATGATTGTGACAGAACCTTCGTTTGATTGTGAAACAGAGGAAGAATGGAATATTGTCTCTGTAATGATATTATCTGCGGAAACCAGTTTGATTTCCGATGTCGATTTGCTTATTCCCACAAAGATTTCTGGCTTGCCGCAAGATTTACTAGCTGAAACTTGGCAGGTACAGCCGATGCTGGTTTGTAATTTGTTGCAGCCAATTGGGAAGAGACTTGCACGTGATATTTATGACATATTACTAACCGCAGGCGATTATCATCATGGGCTAGTAAATCAACAGCCAAAAATTGATGATATTGAGCGATTGGGGTTAAAGGTAGGAAAAAAGGCTTTAGAAATATCAAAAAATCTCCTATTTCACAAACAAGAGCAAGCCTGGAGTGATGTTTTAACAATACCAGTATCAGTTTATCGCACCTACATTAAAACTGTAAATTTTACGAGTCAAATTCTCAACGAGCAGTTACAATTAGACCAAGAATTAGCAGAATTTGAGTCGAGTCAAAATAGATTGATCGATCTACTATCTACCCCTTTTAATAAAACCCATACTATTCTTAGTCACTGGTGCCAAAACATTTTTGAACCAGACTGGCAGGTTTTTTCCGCAGTCCCATTAGCAATTGCTACGCGCAGTGATGCTGACTTGCAAAATACTGACTCAAATTCTGATGAAATTGCCGCAATTATTCAGCAATTATCATCTGAAAATGACGAAAGTCAACGTCAGCAAGCAGCCAAGCAATTAGGAGAAATTGCTGTTGGTAATTTAGATGCAATTCAAGCGTTGACAAGTTTGTTGCGAAGTACTTCAGATGATGAAACTCTGTGGTTAGCCGTCGAAAGTTTGCGAAAACTTGACCCAGAAAACCCATCTGCTGGAGTCAGGAGGGTAAAACTAATTGATTTAGGTATGGACATTGCTGGTAAAGCTGTAGCTTTGGCTGTTGCATTGTTACAAAAAATTGATGACGACGTTAGCGTACTTTTACAAGTTTACCCTACAGGTAATAATGATTATTTACCACCTGATTTGAAGCTAATATTGCTTGATGGTTCCGGAGAAATATTACGTGCAGTTACTGCTAGACGTGTAGATGTTTATATCCAACTCAAATTCAGCTGTCAAAGAGGAGAGAGATTTAGGGTGCGGGTAGCTTTGGGAGATGCTAATTTTAGCGAAGATTTTCTAATTTAATTTCATTAAACTAAGTAGGTTATGGCAAAATTAGTAACAGAAATGTTTTTAAGTACAAAAGCCATACCTACATCAAACCACCTTAACTTATGTCACTAGTGACGTTTCCCAACTTTTCAGGTAGAAATCTTCAAGGTCGTGACTTTAGGGGTCAAAACCTTACAGGTGGAGACTTTAGTCACTCAGATATTCGCGGTGCTAACTTTACAAAAGCCAATCTCGCAGAAGCCAACTTCAGCTATGCGAAAGCTGGACTTCAAAGCTTTTGGGTAACTGGTATTGTCATTACTGTATTGCTGGAACATTTAATACTGGTTGGATTTATTCCCACTGTTGCAACGCATAAAGTCGGATTTGGGGTAGGGGATTCCTTTCAAATAACAGTAGCGCTGCTTTGTTTTTTAGTATTTTTTGCGACTTTCGTTAGGGGATTGAGAACCGCCCTTTTGACTTTGTTTGTTGTCACAATTCTCATGCTAATTGCCATTGGTTTTGGAGCTTTATCTAGCGCTACACAAGCATTGTTACCCTTAGCCGTAATTTTACCTATACTTGTGACTTGGCTTGCAGTTGTGTTTATGGCAACCAATGTAGCCTGGATAACACAACTAACTGGAATTGGTTTAGGGTTTCTGGTAGTAGTTGCCTATGAGATTGGTGCTTTCGCAGGAATAGTTTGGGTTCAAGGTTGGAATAATTCTTCAGCTTTGATTAGCGGTAGTATCTGGCATATAACTGAGATGTTGCTGAGTAGCTACATGGGCTGGCTAACGGTTACAGGAGACGAAAAATTTGCTTTACTTCGCAAAATTGCTATTTCTCTTGCCGCTGTCGGTGGTACAAGTTTTAAAGCGAGCAACCTAACCGATGCTGATTTTACAGGAGCCACACTCAAAAATACAGACTTTAGAAATACAAAAATTATCCGTACTAATTTTCATTTAGCAAAAAATCTAGATAGAGCTAGAGTCGAAAATACTATTTTAATTGACCCAAAAGTTCGAGACTTACTTGTTACTAAAAGAGGTGCAAGCCAATCCTTTGTTGGTTATAATCTGTTGGGTGCAAACCTAGTAGGTGCAGACCTCAGCTATATTGATTTAACCGAATCAGATATTAGTGAAGCTACTTTTCAAGGTGCAAGTTTAGAAAGTGCTAATCTCACAAAAACTCAAGCAATAAAAACAAATTTTCAAAACGCAATCTTCACTGCGGCTTGTTTAGAAGCATTCAATATTGACAGCACCACAAATATAGAAGGAGTGATTTGTCGGTATGTTTATCTTTTAAATAATCAAAAAGAACGCCGTCCCAACAATGGAGAATTTGCTCCCGGAGAATTTACGAAACTATTTCAAGTGGCGATAAATACCGTTGATTTAATTTTCCGTAACGGTTTAAATTTACAAGCATTATCTGCGGCTTTTGCAAAGGTAAAAATAGAGAATAGAGATATTTCCTTAACTATTAAGAGTATTGAAAATAAAGGAAATGGTATTGTTCTTGTTCGCGTCGATGTACCCGAATCGGCGAATAAAGCAAAAATCCATGCTGACTTTACTCAAAATTATGAATTAGCTCTGAATACTTTAGAAGCAAAATATCAAGCGGAACTAAATAGTAAAGACCAGCAAATTGCTCTTTATCGTCAGCATCAAGCAGATTTAAAAGAATTAATCCAAATGATAGCTCCTACTGCTAAAAAATCAGCAGATGGGAAGCTAGTGGTTTTAAAGTTAGGTCAAGGCGACTTAAGTACAGGTTTTCCTGTTACAATACAAATTGGTTTAGAAGGCGATCGCCCAGATTTTGAATCAAACGGTCAGTTACCACCTGCTTCAGATTTAGCTTTCTTTTACAATCAATGGCAAGTTGCATATCGCCAAAGCTTACAGGGAAGTTTGCGAATCAAGATTCCAAAGACACAAGTTACCAATATTAGCAACCGCGAATTGTTCAAAAAATGCGATGAATCGGCGAATAATTTAAAAAAACACGTAAATTTATGGTTAAATTCGGAATTATTTCGCCCTATTAAGGAGCAATTATTAGAAAAATTAGATTCATCCGAATCGATTCGGATTCTTCTGCAAACAGAAAATAGCCAACTACGCCGAATACCTTGGCAAGTTTGGGATTTTTTTGAACGCTATCCTCAAGCAGAAATTGCTCTTTCCTCAACTGTCTATGAGAAAAGAGTAAAGTCTAAATCTTCTAAATCCCATATTAAAATATTAGCAATATTGGGAGATAGTACTGGCATTAATACTCAAAAAGATCGGGCTTTACTGGAAGAATTACCCCATGCAGAAGTCCACTTTTTAGTGGAACCGCAACGTCAAGTCCTAAATGATGAACTTTGGTTGCAATCGTGGGATATTCTCTTTTTTGCAGGTCACAGTTTTACTCAATCCGAGCAAGAAGTTGGTCATTTTCGCATCAACCAAGCTGATAGTTTAACTATTGCCGAGATAAAAAATGCTCTGACAAAAGCAATCAATGGGGGTTTGCATCTAGCAATTTTTAACTCCTGCGATGGTTTGGGACTAGCAGCCAATTTAGCAAATTTGCATATTCCCCAGATGATTATCATGCGCGAACCCATACCCGATCGAGTCGCACAAGAGTTTTTGAAGAATTTTCTGACAGAATTTTCTAGTGGTAAGTCTTTGTATCAATCAGTACGTGAGGCACGTTTGAGACTACAAGGTTTAGAGGATGAGTTTCCTTATGCCAGTTGGCTACCACTAATTTACCAGAACCCAGCAGAGATACCCCTAAAATGGCATTTTTTGGTGCATTCCATATAATTTACCCCAATACTCAGCTTGCCCGTGAAGGTTTTGCTGTGGACCTGATGTGGAGAAATTTTAATCTTATTATCCCCCTCGCCGCTTCCAATAAGCGGGGCTAGGGGGTGGGGTTCCGGGCTACTGCAAAATATAGATATAAGTCTTGTTAACTTGTTGGAGAAGATTGCAAATTAGCCGGCACATTTTCTGGAACAGTCCAGTAGTAAATTGTTTTACCGTCAACTTGCACGGTTCTCTCCGGCTTCCAGTCACCCATATCAAAGGCGTGGGATACTATCCGGGTACCAGGTTTGAGTTGTTTAAATAACTGTGGACGCAATCTAACGTTGAGTTCGGGTAATAGGTAGAGAGTGACAACAGTTGCTTTGCTAAAGTCAGTTGTAAACAAGTCTTGTTGAAGAAACTTCACCTTATCAGTAACCCCGGCTTTCTGGGCATTTGCGTTAGCTTCTTTTATCCGCTCTGGGTCAATATCTATACCAACACCCTGCGTCCCAAACTTCTGGGCTGCAGTAATGGGAATGCGTCCGTCACCACTGCCAAGGTCGTAAATCACGTCATTTTTGCCAACCTTAGCTAATTCCAGCATTTTATCAACTACTGCCTGGGGTGTTGGCACATATACTACATCAGGTGACTTTGTTTCAGGTGGAGTTGTGGGTGTTGTGGTTTGCTGGACTTGGACACTGTTTGTAGTAGGTTCAGCATTTGCTTGAGGAGTAACTTGTTGAGCGCAGCCAGCAAGCATTAAACTTGTTGCACTAACACTTGCAAACAATACTTTGAACATTTGTTGTAATTGCATGATAGATTTCTCCCTGAGAGTTGTTAGTTGTTGATTGGAAGAATTAATTCCCTATTCTTGTGCTGCGGTTAAACAACAAAAGGGGAATACCTGCGAGCAAAACTATGACACCGATACTGCCGCCGATACCTGCATAAGTGAGGCTGGAATAGAGCATATAGCCACAGGTGGCACAAAATAACAACGGTGTGAGGGGATAAAGGGGCACTTGGAAGGGACGGTCTATGCTAGATTCCCGAAACCGCAGTACTAAAAGTGCAATACCAGACAGGAGGAAAAAGAACCAAAATACTGGAGCGGTGTAGTCTACCATTGTTTCAAACCCTTTGCGGGTAAGGGCACCAAGAAACACCAACCCCAGGGCGATCGCTCCTTGAAGTATCAAGGCATTGGCTGGGGTGCTGGTGCGTTCTCGCCACTGTCCCAAAAATCCAAATAGAGGGAAATCCTGCCCGAGGGCGTAGTTCGTTCTAGCACCAGTGAAGATGGTGGCGTTAGCTGCACCTAATGCTGAAATTGCGATTAACGAACTAACAAATCTTGCTCCACCTTCACCAAAAGAACGACGCATTAAATCGGCTGCGGGTGCTGTTGATTTTGTCATCCCCGCTAAACCCAAGCCTTGGAAGTATGCAAAGTTAATTAATAGATAGATCGCGGTGATGATAACAACACTTCCCAGCAATACCCGCACCATGTTGCGCCTACCATTTTGCACTTCCGCTGAAATATATGCAGCTTCGTTCCAACCACCATAAGTCAGCAATACAAAAATCATCGCCATTCCAAAGGTTGTTTGGGGAGTAGATGCTGTTGAGTTATTTATTGCTAAGGGTGCGGCATGGGTAATACCGGCAAGAATCACCAGCAGCAACCCCAGTATTTTTGCCGCAGTTAGTAAGTTTTGCGTCCACTTTCCTTGCTTTAAGCCGATAATGTTAATCAACGTTAAACAGGCGATCGCGACTGCGGCATAAATGGCTGAAGAATACTCAGACAGAGGTATCAATTGAGAGGCATAGTCCCCAAATACAAATGCCAGCAAGGTAATAGAGCCTGTTTGGACTACAGTCATCCGCGCCCAAGCAAATAAGAAGGCTAAATTTTTACCAAAGGCACGCATTAAATAGTGGTAATTTCCCCCAGCGTGGGGAAAGGTTGTTGCTAACTCTGCATAGCACAGAGCGCCCACCAAAGATATCGCTCCACCCAGCAACCATGCTAAAAGCGCTACACTTGCACTGGCACTATTCGCTGCCACTAAAGCCGGTGTCTCAAAAATACCGACACCTACAACCATGCCGACAATTAAGGCACCTGCATCTAATGTTGAAAGGGTCGGCTGTGGTACTGTTACGGTTTTTGGCAGTGTTATTTTTGTTGCCATAATATGAATTGCATCTAATCTATTTGCTAGACCCAAATTCAGATTGGGCTGATGTTGACAGACATAAATCCTCTGTATTTCTATTGACTATGAATGTGATGGTTTTGTTATTTATTGAACTTAAGTGTTAGCGGACTCGCGTTTTTGTCAGTTCGCTTTCTATTTTAGAAAGTTTCGACCAGTTATATAATATAAGTCAGAGTGATTTTCAGACAATTGAACCACAGGTAGATAATTTTCCTTTTTTAATGAATTTTTTATTCTACTTTTTCTACTTGACAAACTTCTTATTCACAAAATTTGTCAACCGTCGCCAATTAGCGCGAATAACTTTCCAATAAGTCAGACTATGCAATAAAATAAACACCAAAAATGTATAAGAAAGCCAGAAATGTACACTTCTTCCCAAATCAACTCTTGCAGAATTTTGGGGAAATAAATCTGGTAAAATCAACCCGAAAAATTTAATATTATTGCTTTGATAAGAGTTGGAGAAGAAAAATCCACTTACCGGAACTCCCCACATAAAAATGTATAAACTTGTATGTAGGCCAAATGTTTTCCACCACTCTGAGGTTAACTTGGGTATGCGTTTTGTGTATTTCCGCCACCAAACACGCAACAGAACTAATATTCTCCAAGTAAGTAACGCCATCGTCAGCACACCTATAGATTTATGGAAATCATACAGAGAACTGCGAAAAGATACTTCTCTAGATAACTGCGCCATCAAAGGACCAGTGACAAACAGCATTAAATAGCAAGCTGCCATCCACCAGTGTACAGACATCAGTGCTTTGAAAGCTGAATTGAGTCTAGGTTTCGTGAAGTTTTTATCTTTATTAATTGGTTCGATTCCGCTCATAAAGTTTGTCGTTATATTGATGTCTGTCTAATTACTTAGAATCCCCGCTTCCCCCCCCCCATCCTTTTGGCGCAAATGAACGGGAGGGGACAATTGCACGGAGGAAGCGGGCTGGGGTTGAATGAAGAAGGACTATAGATTATACGGACATCATATCACTGCTAGTATCGCCAAGCGGCATAACTCATCCGTGAAAGTTTTATGAAAAAAATTTCGTATTTTGTTCGTTGTTTAATATCAACTAACAAATATAGGACTAACCATTAACAATCTACTGAATATCATTGCGAACCGGTGTTTTTTGATTCTAGAGAAGATTCATCTGTGAGGAGAACAATTTCAGTCTCTTTCTCTGACTTATCACCCCATTGATCCAAAACATCTTTAATTAAAATTTCTTGAACCCAAATTTTAGCGACAACAGTCAAAGGTAGCGCTAAAAATAAACCCAAAAAGCCAAAGAAGGTCACGAAAAACAACTGCGCAATCAACGTCACTGCTGGTAATAGCGAGACTTGATGAGCCATAACCATCGGAGTGATGAAATTGCCCTCACACTGCTGAATAACAAAGTATAAACCCAGAACAGCCAGACATTTCCAGGGATCGTCCAAAAGCGCGATCGCCATTGCTGGAACTACACTCAGGGTGGGGCCGAGATTCGGAATCAAATTCATAAATCCTGCCAACACCGCTAAAGCCAATGCAGAGGGAATACGCAAAATCGACAGCCCAATCAAACTCATCATTCCGATCACACCCATAGCAATGAGTGCCCCTGTTACCCATCCCTCTAAAGACTCCTCGCATTGATCCAAAATGCCCTCGATTCGTCGCCGATAAAATGAGGGAAACAAGCGGACAAATACTTTTCGATAAGCTAAGGGGTCGGATAAAAACATTCCTGTCAAAACTAGCACCAGCAAAATTTTCAGGATTACTTCCAAAGAGCCAGATACAAAAGCGAAAGAGCTTCCTAGAACCCGGTTTAGTATCGGTTGTGCTTGTTCTGCGAGTTTGGTGATATCAGGGAAGTAATTTGTGAAATTGGGGACACGGGATTCTAATATATCCAGCCAACTATTAAAGCGTTCCACACCCTTGGGAACTCGCAACGTCAGTTCGTTGAACTGCCCGATAAAAGGGGGCACAATCAACCAAAAGAAACCAACTACGATGGCCAGAAAAATGCCCACCGACATCAAGACGGCAAATCCACGCTTCATTCCCATGCGTTGGAACCTTCGAGCCAGACGATTTAAGGTCGTGGCTAATACTACTGCGGCAAATATTAGTAAAAGTACTTCCTTAATTTGCCAGAGTATGTATAAAGATAAAAGTAGGGCAATTAAGCCAATCCATTGACCGAGCTTCACAGGCTGACTCCCAGAGTATAGCAAGATGCGATTTTATTTCAACTCAGCTAGGTTAGCTGATTCTAGCGACTTTCGCATCGATAGTTTCAGTCAATTTTCTTTTTGCCCCTGAAATCGCCAAAAAAAAGCGATCGCCAGAATCACAGTCGGTAACAAAACTATAATCAAAGCGTTCGTTGCTGTCGCTGGAATGGGGAAACTGGGAGCAATGTACTTAATTAACAAAGATATACCCGCCGAGAGGAGAAATACTTTTACAATAAAGCCGAGTTGGTCATTCATGAGTAAATCGTGGGGCTATAAATTAAAAATTATTCTTAATCCCTAATCCCTATTAGTCTCTCACACCAACCATGACGTTTAAGATAAACGCAATAGAGCTTCAAGATTATTAATTGCGAGTTCGCTTTTCTATGCACTGCGATACATTAAAGCTACATATCACATAATCGCTTTTTTATGATTGCAAAGGAAAATCAAGACGAATGCCAAAATGCATTAATTGTTGGGGGAGGCCCAGCAGGTCTTGCCACTGCATTGATGCTAGCTAAACGTGGCTGGAGAAATATTACAGTTTTGGAGAAACGTCCTAGTGCCGATTATTATGAGCCGGACAAATCATTTAATTACTTAATTGATGGTCGTGGTCAAAAATTAACTGACTTTCTTGGTTTGACTCCCCAGTTATCGGAAACTAGCGTTCCCAATACGGAATTTTATCTAACACGGATTAAGCCAAATGGTAGCCGAAAAACATTTAAAGTGCCAATGGTAAATCCAAATCGGAAAACTGCCTACTGGTTACCACGCAAGGAATTTGTTCTTTTACTCTATCAGGAAATTCAGAAGAATTGGCAAGACCGGATTACTGTACTTTTTAATGCGGAGTGTGTCCGGATAGATCGGAAAAAAAATCAGCCAGAGGAAGAGAATCTGGAAATTGTTGCTCAAGTCGAGGGAGACTCTATTAAATTTGAGCCTTCTCTTCTGGTTGGCTGTGATGGCATTAACTCTATTGTCCGAAACATCCTCAAAGAGTGGGACAAATCTGGATCGGATAAATTTGAGATGAAACATTTACCTTCCCCTAGTTCGGGACTGAGGTATAAAGTATTAACCTTGCCACCTAAGTTTCCTCTGGATAATGATGGCAAGGAACATGCTGTATCCAATATGGCATACTCGATTCGTAGTGCTTTCAAAGACCGCAATCGTGCTGTATCCCTTGGTTTATTACCACTGAAAAACCAAGATTCTCTCCGGACTGCAAATATCATTACTCGACCAAATCATTACATATGGAATTTGAAGAATAGTGAGGAAATATACGACTTTTTAGAGAAAGGCTTTCCGCAATTACCCATAGAGCAAATTGTATCATCATCAGAAACGGAACGTTTTGCCAAAAGTGAAGGTGGTTATTTCCCTACTCCCCAATATTGTTCTGGTTTGCACTTTGCTTCGAGAAATGATTTTACTACTGGAGTAGTACTGTTAGGAGATGCCATTCATTGCTTTCCTCCAGACATTGGACAAGGAGTCAACTCTGCATTAGAGGATGTCTATGTTTTGAATGAAGCACTTGAAAAAAGTAATGACAACCTTTCACTTGCTTTACCTTTGTACGAATCCTTGCGCTTACCTGATGTTAAAGCTTTAGTCCGTCTTGCCCAAATTGGTTATCCCTGGCAGTACAATCAGGCTCCTCTTCGTGGGAAGCTGTGGAGTATTAACTTTTTTGCAAGAATTATCCTCAGTCGGTTAATGCCTTTCTTCTTTAGTCCCCCAGCCTTCTTTCTGATTCAGAATCATCTACTTTCATACCAAAAAATCTTGGTTATGGCTCAACGTACCACCCAGGCTCTGTATATATTAGGTTTGATGATTATTTGTGGATTATTTGCTCTCGTATTTAGAATTGCTGAGGTTTGACATCAAGCCCTTTTTAACTACTTCTTAAAGCAGTAATTGGGTCTAATTTTGCGGCATTTCTAGCGGGAATTACTCCAGCGAGTAAGCCAACAATAAAGGAGAGTCCAAAACCAGCGATAATTGATAAAGGAGAGACAATAAAAGGAAATTTGAAACTTAGAGAAGCTGCAAAAGCAATTAAAATGCCGCTTCCTACACCAATAATTCCCCCCACAATGGAAATCACAATCGATTCTGCTAGAAATTGTTTCAGTATCGCGGAATTGGTAGCTCCTAATGCTTTTCTGATGCCGATTTCCTGAGTTCTTTCCACAACAGAAACTAACATAATATTAGCAATCCCAATTCCACCAACTAATAACGAAATACCTGCAATAGCTACCACCATGATTGTAAACAAACCGACTACATTAGTAAAGGTACTAACAATATCGGCTTGGTTGGTGACTCTAAAATCATCCTCTTGTTGTGGATAAATATTATGGCGCAGCCGTAAAAGATTTGTAACTTGAAATTGTGCCGCTTCTAATTCTTCTTGGCTGCTAGATTTAACTAAAATTGAATTTACAGAAATCCCGGTTAAAGCATTATTCCCAACAATTCGTGCCGACATAATCGTTAAGGGAATATATACAGAATCATCTCTATCTACTTGTCCCTGAGAACCTTTCGGCTCCATCACCCCAATCACTTCATAAGCTTCACCTTGAATTCTAATTTTTTCTCCAATGCCATTACCACCCTCACCAAAAAGTTTATCACGAACCGTTGTACCAACAATTGCCACTTGTTTGGAAGTGTTTAATTCATCTTGGTTAAAATATCTTCCTTCTTGGGGACGAGTTTCTCTAGCTTCTGGATAACTCGCATCTGTACCAAAAACTCTGGTGGAAGTATTTTGCCCTTCATAAACAACTTGGACGTTACGTTGGAGATAAGCAGAAACAACTTGTGCGGATGGTGCAAATTCGGCGATCGCTTTCGCATCCTCCCAAGTTAAGGTACTAGTGGAACCAAGTCCCTGACTAATATTTCCACTCCTGGCAGCACCAGAAAAGATTTGTAAAACATTGGTACCTAGGGCTTGTATTTGTTGTTCAACGCTTTTTTGTACACCTTGTCCGACTGAAGTAATAGCGATGACTGAGGAAATCCCGATAATTACACCTAGCATCGTTAAACCTGTGCGTAATTTATTCCTCCACAGCGCATCTGCGGCCATTGATAATATTTCTAATATTGAAAGTGTCCGACGACGTTTACGCTTGGAAAAACGCATAATTAGTTAATAGTATGTTTTTATACGAACTTCCTTCTTCCTTCATTCAAGGTGAACCACCTCTTGAAGGACCACCACCACCTCCTCCGACACCAGGAAATACCCCCCCTCGCGGTTTGGAACGAGGACGAGAACCGGGTGGGAAACTAATTAATACTCTCTCGCTACCCTTCAAGCCAGATTTAACCTCTGTCTTATTATTTACGGTTGCACCAGTCTCGATGGGTGTAAATACAGGCTTATTATCCTTCCCGGCCACAAATACACCCGTCTCATTTTCTTGCCGCACAACTGCAACTGTTGGTACTACTTGGGCATTCTCTAATTGACCAACTTGAAATTCGGCTCCTACATTCATCCCAGAACGCAGTAGATTTTTTGAGTCGGAGAGAATTGCTACTTTGACTTCAAAACTAGTCACATTTTGCTCTACGGTTGCTTGTGCGGCAATTTCACTGACTCTACCTCGAAAAACTGTGCCGGGATAGGCATCTGCTTTTATCGTAACTGGTTGACCGATCGCGATTTTTGCAATATTGGATTCAGCTAAATTTGCTACAACTTGATTTTTGGACGCGAGGGCTAAAATTGAAGACGAGACGGCGGAGGAGACTGCACTAGCTGCCGTTGTGGGAGTGACAAAAGAACCGGGGTCTGCGTATTTTTTCGTAACCAATCCATCAAAAGGTGCCCGAATTACTGTGTCATTAATTTGGGCTTGGACGGTTTGCAGGGAACCTCGTGCAGATATTACCTGGGCTTGGGCTTGAGCAATTTCTTCTTTACGGGTTCCAGCTTTGAGGAGTGATAAAGTTTGTTGTTGCTGCTTGACTTTCGTTCGGGCTTGTTGGATGTCTTCTTGCCTGGAACCGACTTTTTGCAGTGCTGCGGCTTGTTCTGCTTCTCTAACTAGGGCGATCGCTGCATCACGTTCTGAGCGTTTTTGGTTGACAATTTGCCGAGAAATTGCGCCTGCTTGATATAATTGTTGATTGCGACGCAAGTCATCTTCTTTTTGATTGAGAGTTGCTTTTTGACCTTCTAAACGGGCAAGGCTTTGGGCAATATCTTGCGAACGATTTCCGGCAATTAATTTTTGGAGATTTACCTGTGCTTCCTCTAATTGTGCTTGAGATTGGGCGATTTCTTGCGGACGATTTCCGGCAATTAATTTTTGCAAATTCGCTTCGGCACTGGCAAGTTGACCCTTTGCTTGAGTGAGTTGTCCCTGAAAATTGGAGTCATCCATGTAGGCTATTACCTCCCCATTTTTCACAGAATCACCTTCTTTTACCAACAATCTTTTCAATATGCCTGCGTTTTTTGGGCTAACATTAATCAGTCGTTCTGCCTTGACAGTTCCATTTGCTGAAATCGTTATTGCTAAAGTTTGTCTTTCTACAGGAACAGTGAGAACTCGGCGTTTGGCTTCCTTACTAGGGATAATTACCAATTGGTTATAAGCAACGTAACTAAGTCCTCCACCCACAAGCAAAAGGATAAGCAGCCAAGAAAGTCGGAAAATCTTGAATTTCTTCAGATTTGGGATAAACTGCGGAGTATCACTAGGGTGTGATGTATCAAGTTTCATTTACTTTTCCTATGTAGAAAGGCGATTGAACTGATTTAGGGAATGCTGCAGACAATTAAATTACCTCTCTCCATAAACGTCTTCTTGAGCTTCTTTTCTGCTACCTCTCCTGTAACTGCCCTTAGCAGGGAAGGGTTTGGGGGTTAGGTCTGCTGTATTAGCTCAACTACAAACCGCGATATTTTTTCAGGTTGACTTAATGAATTAAAATGCAAGCTTGCTGAGTGTCAATTTATAGTCTATAAGATTATGATAATCAAACAGAAGTATCAAATGTCCTAAATTTATCCATGACTTTAGTCACGATTTTTTATTAGACCACAGTCATTCACGAAGAAAGAAGGAATTCGTAAAAAGTACCCACCCTTAAAAGGGGTGGGATTGAAACAAGGACGCTGTTTTTTAGCACTACCCTACGGGAAAACTCCGTTAACGTGCCGCTAACGTTGCACTCAAGTCAAAAAACATCTTTTTTTGACTAAAGCTCTAAACTCAGAACTTTTATTAGTTCTTCCTTCTTCCTTCTTCCTTCTTCCTTCTTCCTTCATTTGTAATATTTAACTTTTTTTAACTCCGTTGCCAAATTTTAATCGTCTTATCTAGACTACCACTCACCAAAATTTCCCCAGAGGTAGAAAATTTTACTGCCGTTATCGTATTGGCATGACCGACAAATGTACCTAATAATTCGCCAGTTTTTGCATACCACAATTTAATCGTTTTATCAGCACTACCACTGGCAATAATCTTATCATCAGGACTAAGAGCGATCGCATACACTCCATCCCGATGTCCTGTAAGGGTACGAATTAATTCCCCAGTCTCTAAATTCCAAATCTTGATTGTCTTATCCCCACAACCACTCACAAGCAGCTTACTATCACTACTTACAGCAAGCGATCGCACGATATGAGTATGACCTGTAAGGCTATGGAGTAACTCCGGTTCGCACGTTAACAACCCTACTCCTGGTGATAAACCCCAAACTTTGATTTTGCGGTAACTACCTGTCACCAAAATTTGCCCATCTTGACTAAATGTCATGGAATGGGCTGCTGTATCATCTAGAGATAGGGTCATGCACACCTGACGCTGCATCAAGTCCCAAAACAGAATCTTTCTATCATCCCCACCAGTTGCTAGCATCCGTCCATCGGGGGTAAACTCGACACATCGCACCATGCCGTTATGCTTGTGCAGGATATCTATCAAATCCTTCGCACCAACGTGCCAAATCTTAATCGTCGAGTCTGCACCACCACTCACTAAAGTCTGTCCATCTGGACTCAAGGTCAGGGAATTAACTTCATCCACCAATCCGCTGGTAACCCAAGGATGTTCTGACAAGGTACCAATTAAGTCACATGAACTCAAATCCCACAGTTTCGTCTCTCCACGGCTACCACTAGCAACTATCGGCGGAATTGAAATTTTATCACTCTCCCCCCCCGGAAAGTAGGCAAGGCAATTAATTCCTCTCGTATGCCCACCTAAGGTTTGCCAGCATTCCCAATCCCCAACAACATCCTTGAGACTATGTTCTGCTGGTAAAGTCTGAATTCTCTCAAACACCATCCCATCACTAGACGGCACATCTGTTTTAGTTACTAACGATTTTAAATACCAACTCAATCCCCCCCCATACAATAAACTACTGGGAGTTATATAGATTTTTGGCTCGCTAAATTCAACTTGATTCGCAGGTAAAAAGCCACTAAAAACTGTTTGCTTTTCATAACCTCTGCTAGTAGTGCATGGCCCTAACAAACATAGAAAAATCAATACCTGATGATTTTTTAAATCCTCTTGAGTAACTGTCCAGCGGACTTTATCTTTCTTAAGACTATTAAAGCTTTCCCGATCGGCAGCATAAACTTGAATACTGACATTCCGATTATCCGCAAGCTGATAAGAAAATTTGCTCTCACCACGCAAATTTCCCTCATCATCTAAATCAATATTTTTCACAGTGTCTTGCGGCACTCTTTTTACCAGTTTACCTAAGCGATCGCTGATTATGCGATCGACAACCTGCTCCCGCAACAGATAATCTTCCGCTTGCTGCTGGAAATATTTGGGAAAAGGCATCGACCATTCACCAGGTTCTGGATATTCAGACGGAGTTGGGGGTGGGTTTTTTGCCAGAATTTCTGCCCCCTGACGGGAAATATCTCGCCACGAGGTCAATGACTCGCTGAAAAATGTTATAACTTCACTGTGACAACCTTTGGCCTGACTTTCTAGCAAAGAGAGGTCATAAGTCTTCGGTTTCTTAACCCGAACGAGGAAATCAACTTGTTGAGCTTTTAGTAAGCCAATCCAATCCATGTGCATTCCTATGGCACAAAGAGTGCATACCTACGTTAAGTGATACCAAGGCAAAAACTCAAGTTTATTGAGTTAATTTAAATTATGCCTGATTGGTATGCGTCCTCTCACGGTAGCATTAATCTTATACTTCAGATAAGCAAAATAACCCCACGAAAAAATCGCGTTTTTCTATAATGACCACTTTAGCGGACGGGACAAGGAGTTGATGCATTCATCAGCCGCAGGAAAATGCTGGGATTCTGATTATAGTTATGCCCGCAAGCAAGATTTCAAATTTTGTATCCGCAATTGTCAGAATTTTATAACTTTACATTTTGCGATCGTCTAAAGTGTGACCATTGCGGTTGTTTGACTCTAAGCGTTTAATCTTCATCTGCAAATCGAAGTCATCCCTACCCACAATTGTTTCTAAATTAGCGAGACGTTGCTCTAAAAGTTCCACTTCCTGAATAAGCAAAAGCTTATTCCGGGATTTTTTCTCATCAGAACGCCATACAGCGATTGTACCCGCAGTTGCACCGCCAATCGCGGCTAAAGGAATCAGCGAACTTCTCAGGGGAATTGAGAGTGGAACGCAAATGGCCAAGATTCCCATTGTAAATCCCCAAATTCTTGTAGTCGCTGCCAAGCGTATATCTTTGGGTGCTTCTGAGTCTTTTTCCGATTTTTTAGCCATAAGTTTTTCAAAGGCATACTACTGCGACAGTTATCTAATACTTTGGCACGATGCGTGCAAAACAGCCTCATACTTTTGGGTTAGGTAAAATTACTAAGTTAAGTACTGTGTTATTTAAGCTACTGTTAATTAACTGCAGTATGCGCTTCGCATTCCCGTAGGGTAGGACGCGGATAATTAGATATAGTTATTAATTGTTCAGCAATAGCACCTATAAATTATTTATGACAACTACATCCTCTATTTTTCTCGCAGGAGCAAGTCGTGGTGTCGGTAGAGAAATCGCCAAATGTTTGACAAAACAACGGCTAAAAGTTAAAGCACTCCTCAGAACAGAAGCAAGTCAAAATGAACTAGAAGCAATGGGAATTACAGTAGTTTTAGGAGATGCGATGAATCTGGAAGACATCGAACGGGCAATGTTAAACTCCGAACCTATCGACGTAGTTATCAGTACCATTGGCGGTTTACCCTCTTCTGGTCAAAGACCTGATTATTTAGGTAATAAAAATCTCATTGATGCCGCAGTGAAAGCTGGAGTAAAAAGATTTATTTTGATTACATCAATTGGTAGCGGCAATAGTGTTGTTGCTTTAAATCCTCAAGCTCTGGAAACATTAAAACCAGTTTTAATTGAAAAAGAAAAAGCTGAAACAGATTTAATTGCCAGCGGACTGATATACACTATAATTCGTCCCGGTGGATTAAAGTCAGAAGCAGCAACTGGTAATGGTATTTTAACAGAAAATCCGCGAGTCGCAGGCATCATTCATCGTCCAGATGTCGCTCAACTAGTTTGCCGCTGTTTAAATTCTGACGGCGCTAATAATAAGATTTTATCAGCACTCGATAAAAATATGCTGTTTGGACAACCAGAATTTGAAGAGTTTATTTTGAATGCTCTCACACCCTAATACAAATCGCGCAAAAGTAAAAAGTAAAAAGAAAGAATACCTATGTTGTAAGCTTTTTACCTATTTCAGATGGTCGCTTTATTTCCAAAAGACCTGTACTAGAAGGGTAAGGCTATACAAACATACGCCCACCTACGTGAGTTATTAATTGTATCTTAATTACAAAAATGGTATTAGTTACTAACTTATACGGTTCACCTGCATAAAGTACACCTCAGGGGTATACCGAGAGGGTATGTTCTGGAAGCCGAGAATGCCCGTCATCAAATGCTTTTGCCAAATATTAAACTTCTCCAGAAATTTGGCAAAATACAATTCTTTTACGGGCTCCATCCAACTCAAAAAATAATAAAGATTGATAGGTTCCCAAAGCTAATTTCCCGTCAACAATAGGAATAACTTCGCTAGTATTTAACATCATCGCCATCAGATGAGAATGAGCATTCATTGGTTCATCTGAGGGAATATTTTCTCTTAAATGTAAGTCATTATGTAAATATCGCTCCGATTCTGGAGCCAATTTGCGCAAAAAAACTTTGATATCTTCTAACAATCTTTCTTCATTTTCATTAATTGCCAATGCTGTTGTCGTATGACGAGAAAATATCAATATTTGCCCATTTTGAATAGTTGTTGATGCTATAAATTCCTCAATTTGTGGCGTAATATTATAAATATTAATTCCCACTTCCGTTTCAACTTCAAATATTTGATTAATTATCATCTACTCTGCTACCTAATGCGTTTATAAAGATATAATTCCTTGCAAACCCCTTACCAACCTTTCCATACCTTCTTTCACCGTCTCTTTTTGTAACGCACCATAAGCAACACGCAAATAACAGCCTTTATTCATCCCAAAAGTAGTACCGGGAATTACGGCTACTTGATACTCCCGAATCAATCTTTCCACCAACTCAAAAGCATCGATATCAGTATGAACTTTGAGGAAAAAATAGAACGCACCATCAGCGAGAGTAACAGTACATAAACCTTCGAGACGCTTCAAAGATTCAAGCACCAACTCTCTAACTTGCGCGATCGCTCCAATATTATCCTTTAAATACTCCGGTTTTGCCTGCAATGCCCCCAATGCTGCATACTGAGAAATTACAGGTGGACAAATCAAAATTGTATCCTGGACTTTTTTGACGGCAACCAGCAAATGTTTGGGAATCACCATATAACCAATGCGCCAACTGGCAAAACCGTAAGCTTTGGATAGACTAAACAGAGAAATGGTATAATCTCGACTCCCCGGAAATGACCCAGGAGAGATGTGTTTCACCCCGTTATAGGTAAAATATTCGTAAGCTTCGTCGCTGATGTGATAAATCCCGCGACTGGCACAAATCTGATTAACTTCCCGCAGTAACTCGAATGAATAAACTACCCCAGTCGGATTATTCGGTGAAACCGTTACAACTGCTCGTGTTTTGGGTGTAATTGCTTGGGCGATCGCTTCCGGACGCAACTGGTAATTTTCATCACACCCGACCAACACCGCACGACATCCCGCCATAGCGATCGCCATTTCGTGATTGAAATAATAAGGCGTATTTAGAATAATTTCATCACCAGGTACAGTAATCGCAAGAATGGCATTTATAGACCCCATATTACTGCCCGCAGTGACGACAATACAATTTTCGTCGCTAATTTCTATATTGTTGAAAGCTTGTAATTTCGCTTCAATCGCGGCTAATAATAGGGGAATTCCCTCAACTGGTTTGTATAAATTGTTAGTAGGGTCTGCAAAGAATTTCGGCAAAATCTCAATTGCTTCTGGAGGTGGCGCATAAGACACAATACCTTGCCCTAAAGATATGGTTCCGGGAGTATTTCTTATCAGTTCGCCAACAATAGGAATAACCGGCGACTGTACCGACTCCATGCGAGAAATTAAATTAGTCATTGGTTATTGGTTATTGGTTATTGGTTATTGGTTGTTGGTTATTGGTTAATGGTTAATGGTTAATGGTTATTGGTTATTGGTTATTGGTTGTTGGTTATTGGTTATTGGTTAATGGTTAGTAGACAACTAACAACTAACAACTAACAACTAACAACTAATTCCTGTAATTACCATTTTGACACCGCGTTGAGGCGCAAGGGTAACACCGCGACGACGAGGTATTTCTGGTTGCGTATCAGCCAATGCTAGTTGATAGTGTGACAGAATTGTCGCCAATACTACCTTAGTTCTATTTTACTTATCCGCGTTGCCACATCCATTGCCGAGTTTATTCCGACTTAAACGGTTTTACCCAGTCGAGTTGAATTGCAGTGTCAAGGACAAAACCCGCCACTGCGAACCACAAAATACTTTCAAAAGACAGCACCACAAACGGTACAATTGCACCAGTAGAATTGAATCCAGTATCCACCTGAGTTAAACCGCGTACCAAGCCAAACGCCATCACCCCACCTGCTTTGAGTTGAGGATTTTTATCTGAGCGGATAATATAGCGGTAGGTGACACCAAATAGCAAACCAGAGAAAATCGCAATTCCCCCACTTAACAAAAACTCTGTATTCAGACCAGGATTTTGGAGATTATCTAGGGCCTTGAAATACTGTCCTAGCAGGAAGCTGTTGACCAAAGTAGAGATGGTGAAAGTAAAGGCTAGGCAGGAACCACCGACAATTCCAGCCTTTAGCGATTCTAGGCGTTCTGCCATTAATTCGGTATCAAATATGCTTCTCATTACTTCTTGATTCTCATTTCCTAATTCCCCATTCCCAATTCCCAGCGTTACAAAATTTTACAAAAAATATACTCAAATATATCTATTTATATACAGTAAAGTGCTAAATTTAAAGTTGAGAGTTTTTTACAAAACCACGTCAAAAAGATTAAGTAGACCTTAATCTAGGATAGAAAAGAATTCCCCAATGATTAAGCTGTGGGCATTATGGGTTGTGTAGTTCCACATCGGTTAGTTACTAACTCAGACTGAGTAGATAGTTAATATTTGGATGTATTTGACTATGCGAAAGGAAACTATCATGAATAATGGAGCAAAAGATAGGACGTGAAATACCTCTATAATTCAAACATTACCAGACATTGAGTCGTTTATTTTTGTGATAAAATACTGTTAAATTAATTACTTTTAGCTTGTGTAACCATTGGTTCCGGCATTGATAAGTATTAATTTAAGTGGTTTGGGCTCGCTCAAGCCTATGTGGGATGCCACCTTTCTTGGAAAACCAAGAATGTTATACCTAGATTTTTGGCTTGTCCAAAATGTCTATGTTGAAAGCATCAGTCGTTTTGTAAATTAGTTTAAAAGTAGTGCTATGGCGATTTTGACACTGGGATGGGTTTCACTGTTGGTTGTGTTTACATGGTCAATTGCAATGGTAGTTTGGGGTCGCAACGGACTTTAGGGGAATCGTGGAAAATCAATTCCTGAGTATTTTGGCATTAGTGGCATTAGTCTTGCTGGTAGCAGTCACTGGGGGAGTTGGTTATTTAACCTTGGTTGGTTGGCGCGATCGCCAACTCCGAGACAAAGAAAACCGCGAACTTCGTCTCTCTGGTAAAAAAACGAAAGTAACTCCCACTCGCAAAATATAGCGGTTTTAGGTTGAGTAGAGTAGATTTTTAACCTCTTTCCTATGAGGAGAGAGGCTTTGAGTCTTACTCCACGAACCTGGGAAGGAAGGGATTGGGGATTAGGTCTGTATTGGACTCAACTGCAAACCGCTATAGTTTTTTATAGGGATGCTTCTATGAAGTGTCCCTACAAATTTTGGAAAAAAGTATTTTATCCAACCCAAAATTTTTCCCTTGCAAAGAGGGGAGTTTTGTTAAAACAAAACAGGGGTAGGTTTCCGTGGGCAATGGACTTTTTATTTTAACAAATTTAATATCATATAACTGGACAAACATCAACAAGCCGGATGTATTATGCCAAAACGTGCGTTAACCGGATTTATTTATTTGTTCCAGAGGCAAACAATTGTTCGCAATTTAGAGAGATTTCAAGATTTTGTCGTCGTTTCCCTGTGCGTTGGGCTATTTTGTGTAATGCTGCTGCGCTTGGGAGATATGTTCTTCACTCTCTTGCATCCTTTAGATGTGCGGCAAATTACTTCTGATATTCTATTTATTTTGATTTTAGTAGAATTATTCCGTCTGTTGCTGGATTACTTGGAAGCACAAAGCATTTCTGTTGGTGCAGCAGTGGAAATTACTATCGTCTCGGCATTGCGAGAAGTGATTTTGCGGGGTGTGTTGGAAATTCCTCAGAATCAAATCTTTGGGATTTCTGTTTTCTTGATAGTTTTGGCTGGGATGTTAATTGCTTTACCTTTCATGTTCCGCTTTGTGGAATCTAGTCAAAAGCAACCAGAAGCGGAATTATGAGTTAGTTGTTGGTTGTTGGTTGTTGGTTGTTAGTTGTTAACTCCTAACCACTAACCACTAACCAATAACCACTAACCACCTAATACTTCCTTTCCTGTGGTTGGAACATAGTAATACTCACCGGCAGATACTGGATATCAATTCCAGCTGCGGAATAGTAGGCTATTGTATGTCTGAGGAAGTTGGTATCATCTCGTTGGGAATAATCTTCCCGGAAGTGTGCCCCACGACTTTCTCGACGATTGTTGGCTGAGGCCAGAATCATCTGCCCGACTACCATCAAACTGCGCAATTCCAAGGCTTCTACTAATTCCGTGTTCCAGCAAGAGCCTTTGTCATCTAAGTATATTTGCGAGTACTGCCCTTGAAAATCTTGCAATTGTCGCAGACCTTCCTGCATTAATTCCTCAGTACGAAAAACGCCGCAGTATTCGGTCATACAGTCCTGGAAGGCTTGCCGAACTTGGTTAATGCGGTACTGTCCGGGTTGGTCTAGCAAGGCTTGTATTTGTTCCTTGGCTTCTTTGATGTACCGTTGTTCGTCGATGGTGGGTAACTTACGGTTTTGCACATATTGGGCGATCGCAGCCCCGGTTCTTTTTCCATAAACGACGCATTCGAGCAACGAGTTACTACCCAGACGATTGGCACCGTGGACGGAAACACAGGAAGTCTCTCCAGCAGCAAAGAAGCCCTCAACGAAGCCTTGACTGCCACTGCGGACTTGTCCATCGGTGTTAACGGGGATACCACCCATGCAATAGTGAATTGTGGGACGGACTGGCATCGGTTGAGTTACGGCATCAACACCGACAAGACGGTGTGCTTCTTCCCAACAAAAAGGGACACGACTCATGATTTTTTCCTTGCCCATGTGCCGCAAGTCGAGATAGACAAACGAACCCCCGGCAGTACCATCCTGATGAACCCCACGACCGGCACGAATTTCATAGGCGATCGCTCTGGATGTAATATCCCGTGGTGCCAATTCCATCCGACTGGGGGCATAGTTCGCCATAAAGCGATCGCCTTCACTATTAATCAAATACGCCCCTTCTCCCCGCACCGCTTCGGAAATTAACACCCCTACCGGATACAATCCTGTTGGGTGAAATTGCACAAATTCCATATCTTCCAACGGCAACCCAGCCAGAGCAGTCATTGCCAGACCATCACCGCAGGAAGCATAATCATTGGAGGTGGTGTTATAAACGCGACCATAGCCCCCAGTCGCAAACATCACGGCCTTGGCCCGCACTACCTCGATTTGCCCATCCTCAATGCGGAACATTACCAAACCCTTAGCCTGACCCTCTTCTAAAATCAGGCGCATCACATACCATTCTTCATAAATTTGCACGCCAAACCGACGCAGGTTGTTCACCAATTCATGCAAAATAGCGTGACCTGTTTTATCAGCAGCGTAGCAGGTACGGTTGTGGGAATGACCGCCAAAAGCCCGCTGGGCAATCCGACCATCTGGTAGGCGAGAAAACAACACGCCCATATGTTCTAGGTCAATCACCACATCTGGAGCTTCGCGGGTGAGAATTTCCACAGCATCTTGGTCTGCCAAATAGTCAGAACCCTTGACAGTATCAAAAGCATGTGCTTCCCAACTGTCAGCCTCATCAACATTTCTGAGCGACGCTGCCATCCCACCTTGTGCCGCTACTGAGTGGGAACGAATGGGGTGAGTTTTTGCCACCACAGCCACATTCAACTTGGGATTTTTTCGGGCAATTTCCACTGCAGCACGGCATCCCGCCAATCCACCACCGACAATAATTACATCATGTTCCAGCATAATTTGGCCCTGTGGACATACCAAAGCGAAAAGAAGTAGAGACTTCTGGTTGTTTATATAAGTTACCCATAAAAAAAATCCCTGCCAATAGCAGGGAGCGGGATGGACAAGATGGGAGGATAAGGATATGGAGAATTCATAATACCGATTCTGTATGAAGCCCCTGACCCTATTCATGTCTTGCTCTACGTTGCTTGCTTCCCCAAAGGGGTACAGAGCTACACCTGCGTGGGCTAATTAGACGCATCTTCATAATATTTGGTATAACCCTAACTCCTAACTCTACGGCTGTTAAAATAACTCAAGAACTAGTGTAAAATACCTAATCTTTACTCTTACCTTCGCAAACGTTACTTCGCGGTTAAAAAAAAAGATATATTTAACCACGATAGGCGCTTCGCCTTCCCGGAGGGTAGTAACGAAGAACGCGAAGAAAAAACCATTTTATAGCCTACACTTTAACAGCCGTACTCCGCTCCTCCGCTCCTCCTAACTCCTTCAACTAGTTGCTTGCACCGGCTGTTGCTGAGATACATTACCGGGGATTGGTTCCATCTTGGTACCTGGTTCCACAGCAGTCAATTCGATATGATTTAACAAGGTGGTCACAAAGGCAAAAAGCAAGAAAGGTAGGGATAGCAAGACGACAAGTCCGACTGTGGCTAAAGCATAAACAGGTCGTTTGGCACCCATTAATGCTAAAGCTGCGGCTAGACTTATGGTAATTGTAATTAACCAAGCCATTATTTGACCGTATATATCACCAAAAGTCAGGGTACAAACAAACCGATACTTTTGCATATTAATCATTATGATTTGCCTCAATCTCCTTAGCTACTACCTTATGTCATTGTTTGGTTTTTAGACAATTTCTAAATATTTTTGAACCTTTTGTAATATCACTTCACAATTATGATAATTTTTTTTTTGATTTGACGAATTTTTCAGATAAAATCAGTCATTAGATAGTTGTTAAAGAAATTAGAACTTAATCATAATAATTAAATCTTTCTAAAATTATCTTTTGCCTCAAGTGAGTTTTCCTAGTACACAGCGCCGGAAATAAAGCTTCCATCTAAAATGGCTGAAAAGTCCCATAAAATCATCTTTATTTCTTTTGTCTTTTTATTTTTTACTTTTGCCTTCTTGTACTAGTTTCTCAAGAGTTTTCGGAATGATTAAGAAAAGAAGAAAACCTAGACTAAGTAGGTGGGCATAATAAAACCAAACTATGTAAAGATAAATATATGCGGAGAATGCATCTACCGAGGTGATTTATATGGGCGCTCGTTTAAGGCTATTTTTAACTCGTGAGCAAGACGAATCCCTATTAAAACTAAGAACAGCTGATGTACCACAGAAAGTAAAAGACCGAGCGGAAATAATCAGGCTAAACGCTCATGGCTGGTAGGTAGGTGGGTGGGAAAAATCATGGTTGGGGTTAGGGAGTAGCAGAAAGAGTTTTGGGTATTTTACCTCAGCGTTACGTACTTCGCTTTTTTAATGCCTACCTACTTAACAACTAAATCTAGATAAAATAGAAACAAATTAACTGATGGGGTAAAAAATGGTAACCCAACTGAGTAGACCGAAATCGTTCGCTCGAATGGTAATATCTTGGGAAGCGTTACCCGATGATTTTAGGTTAGAGGACGACCCGGTGGAGAATACAGGTCAGCCGCTATTGGCTGGAGCTTTGCGTGAAAGCTTAGAAATTGTTGGATTTATCCAGCCTCAAATGCTGATAGCCTCAAATTTTGGTCTTTGTGCAACTTTAGACGGTGAATTTACAGCGAAAGCACCTGATTGGGTTTATGTCGATAGCGTCAATCAGATTTTAAGCAACCGCAGAAGCTATACACCCAATTTAGAAGGTAATATACCAGCGGTTGTAATAGAATTTTTGTCGGAAACTCAAGGTGAAGAATATTCCGCAAAACCAAGCTATCCACCGGGAAAATGGTTTTTTTACGAGCAAATATTACAGGTTCCCGTTTATATAATTTTTGACCCAGATGGGGGATTAGTAGAATTTTATAATCTTGAAAACGGACACTACAAACTACAATTACCTGACGAAAATGGTCGGCATTGGATTGAGTCAATGGGTTTATTTTTAGGAACTTGGCAAGGAGAAAAAGAAGCACGAAATGGTTATTGGTTGCGTTGGTGGGATGCTGCGGGTAATTTATTACTGTGGGCAGTTGAAAGAGTTGAGTTGGAACGTCAACGTGCCGAACAAGAAAGTCAGCGTGCCGAACAAGAACGTCAGCAGAAAGAACGACTAATTGCCTACTTGCAATCTCAAGGTATCGACCCAAATAATTTACCTGCAACTTGACACTCCCCTGGTAGTCAGCCGAGGGGATTCTACCGCTGGCAGGAAATCGATGTTAATTTTACTGAATTTTTATAACCTTTTGTACTTTTAGCTAAAACGACTTGGTTATATCACCGCTGATGATATACATTTCATTGCCAATTATCGCTTTAATATTCTTAATGCGACAAATTTTAATTAGTTCGATTGCAATATACATCACACCGTGGCCGATGAGTGCGATCCGTTTTCTACGAAAGCGCGATGTGGTTAAGCTAAAATAAAGGCAGTCCAATCAAAGATGACACAAAAGATGACACAATATTAACCTAAAGTAACAGTGAAATTTTCTATCAAAGGTATAAGCGACAAATAAGCGATTATTTGTAACGATGACGGTGAAGGTATAAAGTGTAATTCATGGAAATACAAACACCAGACTGGGTTAAACACGCTGTTTTCTACCAAATTTTTCCAGACCGCTTTGCCAAAAGCAAACAGGAACGCAAGCGGTTACACGTAAATGCACCCTGGGAAGATTGGGAAGCGATGCCGACACTCCAAGGTTATAAGGGAGGAGATTTGTGGGGCATTCTCGAACAGTTAGACTATATACAGAGTTTGGGAATTAATGCAATTTACTTTACGCCGATTTTTCAATCAGCTAGCAATCACCGCTATCATACCCACGATTATTATCAAGTTGACCCAATGTTGGGGGGAAATCAGGCTTTTCGGGATTTGCTAGATGGGGCGCATGAACGCAATATTAAAGTAGTTCTGGATGGGGTGTTTAACCACTCCAGTCGGGGATTTTTCTTTTTTCACGATGTTTTAGAAAATGGATCCTATTCGCCTTGGTTAAATTGGTTTAAAATAGAGGGTTGGCCACTTTCTGCTTACAATGGAGACTTCCCTGCGAATTATGAAGGTTGGGGTGGAAATCGTGCTTTGCCAGTGTTTAATCACGATAACCCAGAAGTGCGGGAATATATTATGGAAATCGCCGAATATTGGATTAAATTCGGCGTTGATGGTTGGCGATTGGATGTACCATTTGAAATTAGAACTCCTGGTTTTTGGCAAGAATTTCGCACTCGTGTTAAGGCTGTAAATCCCGAGGCTTATATTGTTGGAGAAGTATGGGGAGATTCCCGTGAGTGGTTGGATGGGACTCAATTTGATGGAGTGATGAATTATCTGTTTGCTGGACCAACTATTGCTTTTGCTGCAGGCGATCGCGTAGTCTTGGAACAGGTGCAAAGCCGGGACTACAAACCTTATCCACCCTTATTTGCTGCGGAGTACGGTCAAAAAATTCAGGAATTACTACAACTCTATCCTTGGGAAATTCAACTTACACAGTTAAATTTACTGGCTTCTCACGATACTGCTCGGTTAATGACGATTGCGGGAGAAGATATTCCCAGTATCGAATTATCAACTCTACTTCTACTAACCTTTCCTGGTGCCCCCAGCATCTATTATGGTGATGAAGTAGGTTTACCCGGTGCGATTGACCCAGACTCCCGTCGTGGTTTCCCTCTAGAAGCAAATTGGGATACAGAAATTCTCAATACTCACCGTCAATTAATTACCTTGCGTCACACTTATCCATGTCTGCGGACTGGTGATTATCAAGTATTGTATGCCCAAGGAGAAATTTACATATTTGCCCGAACTTTGGGAAGTGAGGAATTAATTATTGCAGTTAATGCCGGTACCGCTGAGGCAAAGGCGAGTTTAAATGCAGGGAAATTACAAACACAACCGAGTAAGATTTTATATGGTACTGCTTCTGTTGAGTGGAATGGTGATGGAGAAAGTAAGCAATTAACTTTAAATCTCCCCCCACGGACTGGTTGCATTTTGGGTGTAGGTTAAATACCAACTTGGTGTTCGAGCTAGGCTAAGGCTTGATTTACCATTACCGCCGAATGTTTTATCCTCTACTTATACCATTTCTGTATGAAGATGCAATTTCCTTGCCCACGCAGGTGGGCTTTGTACCCCTTCGGGGAAGCAAGCAACGCACAACGCCCCACCCTTCTAGGGTGTGGGGAAATTTATCAAACCTTGAACCAGGTTCACCAGAAGATTTACCCAAAATAATGCACTGGCTGAACTGGTATACAGCGATGTGCTTTAATCGGATGTTGAATCGAACGGGACATTTTTGGGAAAAAAGATATCACAGTTCGGGATTTGAAACGAGTGATTATCGACGGGCTTTAAACACGCTTCGGTATATTCACGCTAATCCCAAAGCCGCAGGAATGCAACAGGGATTTTTCTACGATTTTAGCAACTATGGGACTCATTTGAATCTATGGTTTAACAAAATGGCATCCTGCTTTTTTATCTTTAGGGAAAAGTTTAGAAGAATGTGCGGCAAGGTATCGGGGATTTTGCAAAAAATATAAACCCAAGCCGAAGCCAGAGAGAAGTTATCACTGGGGAAGTAAATTATTACCAAAGGTCGTGAAGGATAAAAAGAAAAATAAGGCTTCTCCCGGACAAATGAGGCTACCTTCGGACGATTGGGAAGTTGCTGATTCAGAAGTGCGTGAAGTGGCAGAACAGTTTGTGACAGCTAATTGCTATGACCCTAAAATAGCGGCACAGTTATTCCAATAATTTTTTTTTGCGTATGACCAGTGCCAGATATCGAAATCGCCAAATGCTTATGAATTCGTAGAAAATCTTTCAGACATAAATCTTTACAAAAGGCTGGGACGCTTATATGCTACAGTTTACAAATCGCAGCGCGAGAAAAGAAGTAACCTCTCTACCCCTTACCGTTCCCCCACCAACCACACCGAGAACCATTCCCTCTCCCGGTATACCCGGTATCCCCCCCACTCTGCTGTATGCCGGTATCCCACCCCTTATCTTCGATCTGTATGGGTCTTTTTTTATTCGATCTATTAACTCTTCGTATCTCACGTATTCTCCACTACTGCTCGGCTGTTCATTGTACCACCCGACAGCACTAGCGAAGCGCAAGTAATTATTTATATCGTTGTCATTCCAATCTTCTACTTTAATACCCAGTCTATTTCCTGTATCAACCCAAATTTTCTTTTGCACGCTGAAACCAAAATTACCTTTTGAGTTTTGCACCCAATAATTATCAATTTGTTTAAGAACAGGACAGGAAAAATTCTCTATTTGTGTGTAATCGAGGTAACCTTCTTTTTCTCTATTAGCAATAAAAAGCATCATCTCCCAAGTTCTTTCGTCAGCTTGTTGCCATTGTTTCCCTTTCAAAAAATATTCCAATTCAGCAAAAAAGTGCTGTTTGAGAGATTCCAAAACCTCTTGTCTGAAATTTTCTTGATTCTTATTAATCAGTAACTTAAGTAGTCCTCGATGGACTGATTCAATGTTTTTAGCAGTGATAATTTGATCCTTTTTAAAGGGGTTGGTTTGGTTCGGGTGAGTTTTAATAATTTTATATGCTTCTTCATAAGCTTCTATTGCTTTTGTTTTATCTTTTTCATCAAATAAATTTCCTTCAGTCTTCTTAGCCAAAACTTTAATTTGCAGTTCTTGCTCGGAAGTAATATTATTTCCTTTGTCTGGTAAATTATTCAAACTTTCTGTGATATTTTTTTGTGCTTCATCTGGCTTTTTAAGTTGCTGATATGCTTGCGATATAGAAGCCAATAACAAGGATTGTTTGAGGTTGTGGTCATTCACTCTAAAGGATAAACCAGCCTGTCTTAAAGCTTGGTCTGATTCAGATGTCAGATTTTTATTTCGTAAGTCTCCGGCTAGTTGAGATAGTTTTTGAACAGTTTTAATTTCATTCTCTATCGAAGCAAGCTGATTTACTTGTCTTACTGCAAATACCCCTAAAATTCCAGCAACAAATAAAGCTAAGAATACAATAGTAGAGCCTTTTCTAATCTGCCGTTTAGCTTTAATATTCGCTTCAGTTAATAATAAGTTTCTCTGTTCCGCTGCTTCCCTATCTTTTCTCTCCCTCTCGAACTGCGCTTCTTTTTCCCTCGCAACAATTTCCTCTTGAATTTCCTTCTCTCGACTAGCAGCTAAAAACTGTTTATCTTGATAAGTTAAATTCTTATCCTTCCCCCATTCCTCCGCACCTTTCAACGCATTTCCCCGCAAAAGCCGAGACTCATCAATACACCCAGAAGCAACCCAAGCTTTAAAAGTTTCCGAATAGGGACGCAATTTTTTTAATTCAGCTTCAACCCAATTTTGATTAAAAACTTCTTGATAAATTGGATTATAAACCCTTAATTTATCCTGCTGTTTACCAACTAAGCCCGATAATAATAACTCGCTTTGTTCTGCACTATCATTATTTAGCACATCTCCATTAGAATGAATTTGCTGATATAAATCTAATAAATATCCAGCCTGTTCTTCATCCCGTAAAACTCTGGCTCGAATAGTGCGTAAATGCTCCGGTTCATCTTGCAATTCCCAATTTTCAATTATCCTTGCTCTCGCTACCCGTTCAACAGAACGAGGATTATCCTTCTCTGACTCTTCCACCATAAACTGACACAATTTCTGCGTCAAAAATGGTTGTCCCCCCGTCCAATTTAATATCTCTTGCATCACCCCTTGGGAATCTGGAAATTTCCCCTCCAAACCCTTCCTTAAAACTCCTACTTCATGCAATTGAAAACCTTTGAGATTAATTGCTTTTCCAATATTAAAAGGTGTGCGTTGCTTATCTTTAATTAAATTACTCGGTGAAGCTACCCCCAATAAACAAAAAGTGAGACGATTATAATCTGAATTATCAACCCGTTGATTGTGACAAGCACGAATTAAAGCGAAGAAGTCATCTGTGGAAACTTTTAGACTGAGAACACTATCAATTTCATCAATAAAAATAACAATATTTTCTTTAACTTCAACTAACAAAACTTCTTCAATAAACTTCCGAAATCTTGTTACTTCTGAGTGTAATTGATTCTTGACCCACCACTTTGGTAAATCTACATCTAAATCAAAACTTTCAATTAAATTATCAATCAAATCCACATACCACTGTTCGGGTGTGACATTTTGCACACCACCGGCAGATAAATCAATTGCAGCACATTCGACCCCAGCATCTCGCAACCGTCGCATAGTACGCACCCGGATGCTAGATTTTCCCGATTGTCTGGAGTTTAAAACATAACAAAACGTCCCTGCTGTCAGTGACTCATATAACTCTTTATCAGCTTCCCGTGTGACATAGGTACTGGCATTTTCTGGTAGACTTCCGGAAAATCTGTATTCGTTAAACATGATTTACCCCAAACGCTCAGAAAAATAAAATTCTTGTAGGGTGCGTGATTGATGAATGTCCGTAAGCAACTTGTTCGGTGCGGCGTTATGATAAAGCAAGCAGCGATACATACTCGTCTTCATAAAATAATTTGATAACGTCAACATCTCGACGCAGCAAATTTTCAACCTGCGATGTCGAGCAGTTTCCAAGCCGTAGCCAAACAACCTTCGGCGGATTCCCAAACACCAAGCTGAGGTCGTGCATATCCGCGTCTTTCGAGACAATCATGAAGCTATTATCTTTAGCATAGTCCCAGACCAATGGGTCGTCAGTTGCTTTCATACCGACATCTCGGACGTGAACCGAACCTGGAAAAAGGTCAGCCAAAAGACGCGGCAACTTGGGAGACAAGTTTTCGTCAAAAAGTAATTTCATGCGGGCATTGGAGCAGTCATCAACCGACGCTCACGGTCAGCGGCATAGGCAATACAGGCTTTTAAATCTTCCCGTGTCAGATCGGGAAAGTCATCAAGTATTTCTGCTTCGGTCATCTCGGAAGCTAAATACTCAAGCACTTCATAAACCGTAATTCGCAAGCCGCGCACACAAGGCTTGCCACCGCGTTTATTTGGCTCAATCGTGATGTAATTTCGATAGTTCATAGTTAAAATTATCAGCTACTAAAAGTTTAAAAGCAAGCAACAAAGATTTCTGCAGAAATTTTACATATTTTAGAGAAGGGTATCCTCTTATCAACTCCATCAGAGTATTATTACTAAGTATTTACTAGCTATATGTAACTGGATGTCCATAATTCATGGCATTGACTTCTAGAGTATCATCACGTTGTAAAAATTTATCGAATAATTCAAAAAATCTATCTAATGCATCACTTTCATCTTCCGAGTAAAACAAAATAATTCGACTCCAAGATTGTGTATCAACCTGATTAAATCGTTGTTCTATCCACTCTTGAAACTCTTCAAATTCTCGTTCTTGCTTTGTTACTTCTATTCCCAACTCACGACGAGAAAATGTGTATCCATCCAAAAATACTTGTAGATGACTCAAAGAACGTTTCCCTAAATACAAAGCAGGTCTTTGTTTAATTTTTTGTAATAGATCGTAAAAATTAGACATACTCAACCTCAAAGTAGGAGCGCAAAACTTCTCTAAAATTCAACCTCTGTCACCTCAAATCCACCACCTAAATCCACTGCTAGACAATGCAAATTTGTCATCCACGTTTCTCTAGAAATGCCTTCATGGTGAATATTATCAAAAACAATCTCTTGCCCTGCAATTTCAATCACGATTCCCTCATGGCGACCATTTGTAGCAATATTACGTTGAAGACCATCATGGTAAATATTGCCATACTTTCCTTTGGCTTTTCCTGTATACAGTTTAATATGTTTTCCTCTGATTCCTCTTTGAGTTAAAAATTCTGTCAGAGCCTCGGCGCAATCGACACACTCAAATAATTGGAAACGACTTGCTATTTGCGTAATTTGTTGACGAAGCTCCATCTTTTTTATAAATCCTTGTTGCTCCACCTGACTGCTTAATAATACAATGGTAGAGCGCGTAAGACATAAGCCGCTAAACTAACAAGAGGTTGTACCAATGCGACCGTTTGGGTATGAGTGTAGCGCGATCGCTTTTTGCAAATATAAAATTGCGTTTATACGCCCTTGGCGTTAAGCTCCGCTTATCACGCAACCTAGTGTTCTACCTTCGTGAACGATTACGATACTTTTGAACTAATGCCCTCGAAATCACACCAAACGCTCAGAAAAATACTGACGATATAAATCACAGCTAGGAACGCAATCATTACCTGAAAGTTTCACTAACCCCAAACTATGCAGCTTAAATGCAACTTCAGCATCAAGTCGCACAGGAGCATTCGACCTTACCACTTTTTTATACCCTATCTCTAGCTGAGAATTATGTTGTAAATGCCACAATTGTTGTCGCAGATTGTCCCTAAATATTCCCTCTTCTGTTGGTGCAAGGGTAAACAATTGCTCTAAGTTAATTTGCTGATTTTTGAGGTTAACAAATGCTTGTTGTAGTAAATAAGGGTGTCCTCCTATCAACTCCATTAACCTAATTAAACCTTGCTCGCCCAATTGTTTATCTAATTCATACTCAGTCGCAAAAGCTTTTACCTGTTGCGGGTTAAATTCAGGTAATTCAATTGGTATACCAACATTGAAGGGTGAGTGATTGCTATCCAAAGCAGGATAAATTTCAGTCGAATGAACCACCACTAACCGCAGTTTCTTCCAAATATTAGCAACCCTGTCTCCTCCTTTAGCATTTTCATACCAACCCCGCAAGAGTAAGCAAAATTGAGAGAAAATATCTGGATATTGAAACAATCGCTCAAAATTATCTATTGCCAAAACTAGGTGACTTTCAGTAACTGATAATAAACGCTTTTGAAAGTAACGAGTACAATTTTTATTTACACCATATATGTCTTGCCAAGTTTCATTAACTTGGGGTTCAATGTCTAAGCTATCAGAAACATCAACACATACCCACTGTAAGAAGCTTTTCAAATTATCCAGAATCGAGTTTTCGGCTTGCTGCAAATCTAATTTTACTGTCTGATAACCCTGCTCTCTAGCATATGACAGCAAATTCTCCAAAAGCCAGGTTTTACCCATTTTCTGCGGAGCTTTGATACGAATCAGCGCTCCTGGTTGTAAAATCTCTTGGTAGCATTTTATTTCAATTGGGGGTCTTTCAATATATATATTCGGGGATAATTCTGAAGTATATTTTTTAGATATATCCTGCGATTTAAAATTTTGAAATGGAATTAGCTCTGGAATTAAATGTTGTTTAATTCCAGCCATCAAAATAGCATTACAACCTAATTTATAAGCAAAATCATAACCTTCACCTGCTCCCAGTCCATCATAAAAACCCACAGCAAATTCAATTGCAGCTTTATCTTGAATTGCCTGACTCATCCCCACTACATAATTAATATGTCGGGCAATTTCCGCTGCTTGATATTTGGAATGGCAAGCATTGAGGACAACACACTCGACTTGATTAGCAAATAATTCAAATAAACCAGCTAAAGCTTCTGTATCAACAAGTTTTATTGCACCCGTTTCATCTTCAAATACCAAACCTTCTTCCGCAGAACCATGCCCAGAAAAGTGGATGATATGTGGTTTATATGTCAAAATAGCTCTACGTATATCTCTGGGACGTATAGCTTCTGCTGTACTAATTGAAAATAGGTCACGGTTCTCTGACAGTCTTAACCCTTCCTTAATATCGCGCATTTCTTCACTTAGACGCAGTTGGCTGGTGCCTTTAGGATTTGCTGATAAAAGTAAGATATTCCGAGTTTGTGTATGATATGTGCTCATTAGAAAGCTAAATTTTTAAAGAGCAACAGCGCTATTAGGGAGCGACTCCTGGGGAGGGGAGCTACGAAATGGCCTTAATTATATATCTCACACCTTTGGGGTAAGATTCCTGAAATATTTTTAAAAGTATTAGATATTACTGGCTGGAGCGTTTGCGGTGCCTGTCGGAGGTTGATATCTTGCGCTTGGGAAATAAATGTAAAAAGAATTACTACTTTCCTCTAAGCAAGTTGATTAACTTCCCTAGCCGCCAGGGACTATAAGTCCTTTTTTAAGAGCATAATTCCATTAAAATTGACTTGAAATAATGGTTTAATTTTCTTGTAATTTGAATAACTTGTCAAATTATAAATATGTGGTTTATACGCAAAATTCCAGATATCAGTAACTTAATCCCAATCTCAGCATCCGTACTGGGGATTGTTTTGCTTGTTGTTTGGTTTTGGTGGCTTAACGTTACTAACCACGAGCGATCGCTACTTCCAAAGATATCTCCGTTTGCAGATAAGGTTATGATAATTTAGAAAGGCATAATAACTCTGCGTTCAAATACTCCAAGTTGTGAAAACAGATAGCGTATTTTATCGCCTATTTCAAGAATTCCCCAACATATTCTTTGAACTAATTGGCAATTCTCCGGAAACTGCCACAGGGTATCAATTTTCATCAGTTGAAATCAAGCAAACAGCTTTCCGAATAGATGGTGTATTTCTCCCAGAAACAGAGGAAAAGCCAATTTATTTTCTCGAAGTCCAATTTCAAGCAGACCCAGAAATTTACTCCCGGCTGTTTACAGAAGCTCATTTATACCTGCGTCAAAACCAACCAGAAAATGATTGGTTAGCTGTGGTTATCTATCCAACTCGCAGTATCGACACCGCAAAAACCAAACATTACCGGGAGTCTTTTGCTTCAGGAAGAGTCACTCGCATTTATTTAAATGAGTTAGGGAAAAATGCATCTCTACCCATTGGCATTGCTACGATCAAATTAGTGATCGAAAATGAAGACAAGGCAATACAGGAAGCCAGGGAGTTAATTACTAGAACCAGACAGGAAGTTTATTCAGTACGACAACAGCAACAATTGTTACAATTAATCTAGACGATTTTGGTTTATAAATTTCCCAGCATGGATATCGAGGAGATACAGGAAATGTTTGGATTAAGCGACTTGAAGCAAACACGAGTATATCAGCAAGCTTTTGCAGAAGGCGAACAGAAAGGAGAACAGAAAGGAGAACAGAAAGGAAAGTTACTCGCTGTACCACCAATGCTAGCTGCTGGGGTGACGGTAGAACAGATAGCACAGGCTTTAGGTTTAACTGTGGACGAGGTAAGGCAAGCTGCACAACAACAGCGTTCAAAATAAATCCCTATTGAGATTACATAAAATAATGTGGTAGGCATTACCCACCACATTATTTTATGTAATCTCATAGTTGAGACTTGCCTTAAAAATGCATGCTCACTCTGATTACTTTAATATCTAGCCCAATGAACCACCAGCTTTACTGAGCAGAGAGCCTAACTCTTCTACTTGAGCATTTCCAGCACCAGCAGATGAAGTCTTTTGACCAACACTGGTTAACAACTGACTCAAAGACTCTGGAGTTGCAGTACCATTCAGAAGGGCTGATTTGAGTTGACCAAGCGCACTCGCGATTTCTGGTGCTGCATCCTTAAGATCGTTCTCCCAGCTTTCAATATTTTTTACTGCTGCTTCGGGTGGAATCGAAGTTAAACCACTCTTTAGTGCTGAGATAGTTGCATTTAAATCGGCTGCCATTAGTAGACCCTCGAATAGTTTAGTTGCTCTGTCTGCTCTTGTTAAGAGTTACATAGTATTCACAAAACAAATTACTACTTCATCTGCTTTAATCTTTTCACAAACAGTGTGTCACGTAATAAGTACACCTTTCATCTCAAGACAAGGCTTTATTAGTAGTATCTGCAATGTTTACTATGAAGTTTCGTTACAAGCACTACTAAATGTTATTAAGTTAAAACAAATAATTCCATATATACTTCGATAGAGATTAAAGTATTCCTCAATACAATTTCACTTAAAATCTCTTACTAAAGATACAGCTTTGAGGGTTGGGTAATCAATCGGCATTAATCTCAACTATTTTATCCGTTACATTTACGTGCAAGGGATGTTGTAATCGAGATATTAGGTTAAGAATAGGTTATTATTACATTAATAATATTTCAAGTTTATTTGCATTATATTCCTCGGATTTTAGTGGCGAAAAAGCAACTAAATATAATTTTTAATTATAAAATTTTATCTATCCTATGCAGGGCTTTAATACCCCGACAAGAAAGAGGTCGCCCGTTTTGAGTTGGGGTATTAAAGCCCATATATAAACTTCTTCCTTCTTCCTTCATTATGCAGACACCCATTTCGGGTGCCTCCAGTAAAGAAATTAAGAATTTACTAGCCAGGAAGTATTGCGGGCATCAAAACGGAGTCGATAACATGAATCACACCATTATCGGTAAGAATGTCAGTTTTGAGGACATTCGCGTTGTTCACTTGAACTTTGCCATTATCTGAAGCGATCGCCAGAATAGAACCTTCAAACGTCGGTGCTTCATGAATTTGCGCCAAATCATCAGACCTGACATCCCCAAACGCTACATGATATGTGAGAATTTGCTTAAGTTTAGGGATATCTTGCAATAAAGAATCTAAAGTTCCCTCTGGCAATTTGGCAAAGGCATCATCTGTAGGTGCAAAGATAGTATAAGGACCAGGACTTTTGAGAACATTTAATAATTCTGCAGCTTCGACAGCCTTCAAAAGAGTTTTGAAATTTCCAGCATTTACAGCAGTTTCAACAAGGTCAGACATAAAGTTGATTACTTAATTCAGATAGTCTTACAAAATACTTATAAAGTCATAAACGGTTATCAACCTCTATCAATAGAGAGGTTGCTTTGAGGAGTTTGGAGTTAGGAGTGGGGAGTATAGGAGTAATTTAGGAGTTAGACCCTGAACTTGTCAGTACTGCTAAACTGGTGAATAACCTCAAGAACCAGTGATTATGCTCAAGCGTTCTAAGTTCGAGACAACTCAGTCTCAAATCATGCACCGTGCAGAAGATTTGATTAGTGCAGCTTCAAATCGCTATCGCATTACGGTTCAAGTAGCAAATCGTGCCAAGCGTCGGCGTTATGAAGACTTTGACAATGCAGACGATGTGTTGATGAAGCCAGTACTCAGGGCAATTATCGAGATGTCCGATGAATTGACTCAGCCAGAAATTATTGGCGAATTATAGGCGATCTTAAGGTAGAATGAGCAAAAAATTATCGTTCATTCAACCGTTTGCCAAACCAAGACTCACACTCATTGCCTTCATGGTAGTGGGTGTAATTATGCTTGGTTCCGGTGCGGGTGAATTAAAGCACACAAGTTTAATAGGTATCCAACCTGTCGTAGCTCAAAGGATAACCCCCAGCGACGTTTGGCAGCAGATTTATCAGCAACTGCCCGACTTTCCACGAGAAAATCAGTACATTAGCAAACAAACTGGGAAAGCTGCCGATACTAACACTTTAGTGAGTCGTCTGATACGGTATCACGTTTACGTCAAAGGGCGTGCGCCAAATTATCGCCTAGATTGGAAGCTGACTTTGGCTGACTACTTGGGTGCAAATGAAGTGATTTATGACGCATCCTATCCAGGTAATGATAGCTTGCAGCAAAACCCTCTAGAAGGCGATCGCGCAGCAATTGCCAAACTCACCCGCAAACAGCGAGAAGGTCTGGTACAAGCTCTAGTGAATGTTTTTAGTCCACAGAAATAGGGTGCAGGGAGCAGGGAGATTTCTCACTCCTAACTCCTAACTCCACATCTTATGGAACGTCTAATTAAAAGTGGAACAGGTTGGCGCATTGGTTGGAACCCGCAAGCAGCGGAATTTAAAGGTTTGGTAGGTACAGATGATTGGGCTGTGGAGTTAACCGAAGCGGAGTTGAATGATTTTTGTCGGCTTTTGAAGCAATTAGCAGACACTATGAAGCAACTTGCGGCTGAATTGATGGATGAGGAAAAAATTGCATGCGAAGTTGAAAGCAATTTAGTTTGGATGGAAGCTGAAGGTTATCCTCATACTTGGTGTTTGCGCTTTATCCTGAATACAGGGCGTTGTGTAGAAGGTCAATTGGATGCTGCTGCTGTTGGCGGTTTGCTGCAAGCTGCCGACACGTTGAAAGTTTTTTGAATAAAAGTTGTATTAGATGGTTTACCTGCTATAATATCTAAGTTGACCGATTAGACTTTAGGAATAGAAAATCCCCACATCTAAAATCCAAAGAATCTAGCAAAATCGGTTTGACTACGGGGCGTAGCGCAGCTTGGTAGCGCGCCACTTTGGGGTAGTGGAGGTCTTGGGTTCAAATCCCAACGTTCCGATTTAATAAAAAACCTTTCTCCCACTGGCTTCTCCGTTCATGGACTGGAACTCGCATAAGCGAAGCCATAGGTATTCGTTGGAGTGACATCACTGACGATTGTTCCGAGATTTGGATAGGGTCATCGCTCTGACGGGGCGATCGCTTGTAGTCGTTCCAGGATTTGTTTCCACACCAGCGCTTTTTGCCATCGATAAAACCGCGTTGCAATACTCTCCCACTTTCCATAACGTTCCGGCATATCCCTCCACGGTGCCCCTGTTCTGAGTATCCAGAGAATGCCATTCACGACTGTGCGATGGTCATTATTTGGTTTACCTGTTCTGGGTTTTTGAGGTGGAAGTAACGATTTTAACCTCTCCCACTGTTCGTTGCTTAAGTCTCCTCGATTCATCAAAACACCCCATATGCGATCGCCTATTTTTTAGGATACAACGAGTTTGAAAACACGCCCTAGGTCCTGAAGATTGGAACGATGATTGGTGGCAAGAAACCTGAGGATTGTTCAGAGATTTGGATAGGGTCATCGTTATCGCGGGGCGAGCCGTTCTACTCATACCTCTAAGTTTTAGATTTTGGATTGCTTCTATAAGCCCCGTAGAGCGCAAGCGAGGAGTGACCGTTGGGGGTGGGGTTTTGGATATGAGGTTCACTTAATACTTAACTATCTAAATAATAGATAAGCATTTGCTTAAATGTTAACCAAAATTTTCAAATTTCTTTGACAAATAAAAGTAGACACGACAATATTACTGATTATATAATTTTCATGATTTGTGGTTATTTCTAAGTAATATTACGTAAACAACGAAATTAAGGTTATGGTAAAAAGTTTTAAGATATTGCCAAGTTTTCTGAGTGCGTTGGCTTTTATAGCTATTTTGACTGCTGCAGGTTCTGTAAAAGCTGCTGACAGCGTTGTCCTGCGTTTTGGACCGTTTGCGGAATCAATTTCTCTTGCCGAACTGAACAAGAGTGCGGAAACGGGAAAATTCCCCTCTGGTTATGAGATGTACGCGAACAAGTTATCTGAAGAACAGCGTCGAATAGTTTTAGGGGCATTGAAAATGAAATTACCTCTAAACGTTGTGACTGTAGACCGATTGCTAAATACGCAAATTGGTAAAGCGATTTTAGATGACATAGCGACGGCGATTCAGCGCAAGGATAATGCTGGGGTGCAAGCCATGAGAGCCGGATTGGTATTGGGTTCTACCGCAGAGCAAGGTCTTTGTGTCCTTTCTTTTATTGCTGCTTATCCTAGCAAACGCCTGGAAATTGATTTACCCCAAGCTTTTAGAGTGGCTCTGAATTTAAACACGAGTTTTTGGCAAACTCAGCGGTTTATGGTGGCAATTTCGCCACAACTTTCTCGCAGAAACCCCAAACTTTCTTTACCTTTTGACCCCAGGAAACCGGGAAACGCTGAAGTAAAAGTATTGAATCTTGCCTTTGATGACCTGCAACGGCAGCGTCAGATTCCTGTTGATGTTTATTCTTCAAGTGCGGCAAGTCCGAATAAACCTGTAATCGTTTTTACTCACGGCTTGGGTTCAGTGCGGACTGAGTTGCGTTATTTGGCAGAGCATCTTGCATCTCATGGTTACGTGGTAGCGGCTTTGGAACATCCTGGTAGTAATGAGACAAATACCAATGCGGCGCTAGGTGGTAAAAATAGACTGCTCAAACCACAAGAATTTTTAGAACGTCCGAGAGATATTAGTTTTGTGTTGGATGAACTCGAAAAGCTCAATAAAACTGTTGATAATTCGTTGCGAGGGAAGCTTGATACAAATAATACGATGGTGATTGGGTATTCTTTCGGTGGAGGAACAGCTTTAAATATTGCGGGTGGGGAGTTGCAGTTGGAAGGTTTGAAACGACGTTGTAAAGATAACTTGGTTGGGTTTAGTTTGGGCGAAACTATCCAGTGCGTTGCTCAAGAATTGCCAGAGAATAAATACCAACTTCGAGATTCGAGAATTAAGCGGGCGATCGCTCTTTCGCCGACAACTTCTTTAATGTTTGGCGACACTGGTTTAACAAAGGTGCAAGTCCCCACTTTAGTGTTAGCAAGTTCCGCTGATAAAACTACCCCAGCGTTAACAGAACAAATTGTTGGCTTTGAAAAAATTCCGTCTCCCAAATGGTTTGTTGGTGTAGTGGGGGGTACTCATCTGAGTGTGAAAGATCCGAGTGCGACAATGGATCAGGTAGGGAAACCAAATACACCTTTTAGTGGTGGTGAAGTAGTAGGGGAGAAAGCCGTTGATGTCCGTCAATATGTGAAGGCTATTTCTTTGGCTTTTGCTGCTCAAATGACAACAGAAGCCAAGGATTATGCTGTATTTCTCACGTCAGATTACGCTCAAGTTGCTTCTACGAAAGCATTTCCCATTCGTTTGGTTACCGAAATTCCACCGAATGCGA